>OBJC01000122.1_pt1 | contig 14002 bp, 9 predicted proteins | sample 1481521 | NCBI WGS metagenome assembly OBJC01 (sample SAMEA2341961, study PRJEB22496) | metagenome | biome: marine; feature: hydrothermal vent; material: water | place: Pacific Ocean | collected 2011/2012 | reverse complement strand
CGCGGCACGGGAACCTTTTCTTCAAAAGCATCAAGACCGCCATTCCCACTGGCCTATCGAGCAAGGTGATGTCGGCGGTGGATGCACGCTTCAACATTCGCACGGGCTTTTCCAAGTCCCGAGCACCATTGGAATTTAAACAGTAAAGCGGCGTCAGCCCTTCACGCTTTAAGCTGACATTGGTCCAAGTGTAGCCCGCGATAACGCCTTGAAGAAAGCTCAACAGATACCGCTTCCCATCGTCAGAAGCGCCCGCGTGCTCATCCAAAAATGTCCGCGTGGTGGTCTCTGCAAAAACAGGGCCGCACCACAGCAAGAGCCCAAGACTTAAATATCGCATACCCGCATAGTGGCATAAAATGGCGGTAAGCGATGGGAATCGAACCCACCGAGCAGCACTCTTCAATGCGCCCCACCGGTTTTGAAAACCGGGGCCGACACCAGCCTAGCAACGCCTACCGTGCCTAGGGTGTACCACGGCGAGTCGCGGGCGGCATCGATGGTGTGGTCATCGAACCTGGGCTCGCTTGCGGGAGCGTCTTGGGGCCACCATAGGGTGGAAACCAGGTGTAAACAGCGGTGTAGCTCAATGCCGACAAAACCAACATCACAGCCGTGACCGCCGGTACCAACCGCCAAGGCTGAGCCCCGGCCACCAACCGCAGCGCAACCCCGAGCCAAATGACCGTGCATGCAGCGACCAGTCGAAGCTCAACATCGTGAATCGGGGCATCGATTCCCCCTGGCAAAAACAAGTACACCGCCCCAGCAAATGGAAGCGCAAGCCACGACACGCGGGAGGCTTCTTTTGCCAAAGGTCCCGTCACCAACACCGCCGTCGCTGGCATCGCGAGGGTGGCGTAAGGCGCTGCGGCACCTGAGCCATCTGCCCCAAGCGCTGCCCCAAGCAGGGCAATACCCAGGGCCAAGGACATTGACTGACGGTCTTCGTGGTGCCGATGGACCCACTGCGTCCAGGCCACCAACGCCAAGGATAAAAGCGTCAACGGTGGGCGTTTTAGAAACCCAACAAACCGGCCCCAGTCCGGCACCCCCGGCGCATGAAGCCAATGTGGCTCAACAGACCGCTGAAATGCCAAAGTGTCCATCACATTGTCGACGATACGGTCCAAGGGCACATGAATCATGGTGAGCCCCAGCAAGGCCAAGCCCACTGCGGCCCCAATGGCCAAGGCCCGTCCAGCCCGACCACAAAGCAAAGGCCAAAAAATCATCGCTGGCACCAACTTGGCTGCACTCCCCACTGCCGCGACCGCAGCCACAAGACCAAGCCGCCCCCGGGCAGCAAAGCCCACCGCCAGTGCAAAACACCCCGCAACCCCCAGGTTGGCCTGCCCCAAAGCCAGCTGCGAGGCCAAAAAGAAAGGAAATAATGCGACACAGGCGCCGACGGCGAGCGCAGCAGCGGCGGGCCAGCGGCGAACAGCTACGCCGGCTGTACCCGCAAAGCCCAAACCCACCACCAGCAAGAGCAGCAACACCCTGCGCCAATAATATAAAAACCCGCCATGGCTCAGCCCACCCAAAGGCTGCAGCATCAGGTGCATGCTCGGCGGATAAAGCACGCTAAACAAGGCCTTGGTCACCCCCACATCGCCGCTGGCGTAAACCCGCTGTAAGTGCTCTACTTTGGTGGGATCGAGCCCTTCATGCATGGCCTTAGCGCCGAGATACACCGGCAAAGAATCCGAGGCAGCCGAAGTACTGGCCATCGAAGCATATGACCATGCGCCTTGGAGTTGCTTTACCGCCACAAGGACCACAAAAATTGTGACCAAGAGCGATACCCACCCCGTCATCCGACCCGACCTCAACGTGGCCTCAAAGCAGTCTCTATTGCCGGCGCTAAGACATCAGCGACGGCCCTGGCCCCTGCTGGAGACAAGTGAAGGGTGTCGACAAAAAGCGGGCTTGGCGGCATCGGCCCAAGAATCTGCTCGAGATCGACCAAGGTGGCACCCGTTCTATCTGCAACTTTTCGAATCGCCGTGTCGGCCGAAGCCGGCGCCCTCAATGGCACAGGGTCTATGGCCAAAGATCTGTACCAATGCGCTACTGCCTCTGATGGGCGCCCGGACTCTTTAAGTGCAACCGCCTTCCACCACTCAGAAATCGCCGTATCGGGGCAGTCTCGCTGGGCACGCTCCGCTTTGCCCGCAGCTGAACTCCCATCCGGGCCAAGATAGGCCAAAGCCGGCTCACATTGCGCTTTACCCGTCACCAAAACACCGGCCGGCCGATCCCCTGAGTTGCGCAGCAAGGTCGTGATTAAAACCGGTGCGGGACTCTGCTCGACCGCCAAACCTAAATCCGAAGCCAGGCGCTCATCCACCGAAGCCCGAACATCCAAAGCCCGCCCATCGGTTGTGGCAATCAACCTGCCACGCCCACGGTTGGCCCGTGCCGTCGGCCGACTTCCCCGTGACAGCCAAGCGTAAGCCCAGCTCTTGGATAACCACCGATAAACCGGAATCATCCACAACTTTAAGCCGCCAACCTTCCCCAAAAACACATCGTTATTATAGTCATTATGCCCAGAATAAATCACCACCAAATCGGGCGAGACCGCGCCGAGTTGACTGGCGAGCAATGCGACATTTGCAGCTTGCAGGCCCGGCACCCCAAAGTTGAGCACCTCAATCCCCGGCAAAGCCGTCGCCACCATGGCCGGAAAGTTGACCTTACCACCGCTGATATGAGGCTCTCTCACCGATGAGCCGCCCAAAAACACCACCCGAGGCACCCCTGGTTTCGGCCGCGTCGAAAAGCGTACATCGGACTGCGTACCCGGCTCACAGTTTAGCCAGGCAGTCTCTTTGACGACCTGAATTTGGCATGCCGAGATCCGAGCGAGCACCCCAGATGGCGGCGTTGGCCCCAAAAAGCGGTGGGCCAACTTTTCAGCACCAAAGAACAGACCGCTTGAGACCATCAAGCCTAAAATCAGTCGCCGGGCAATAGAGGGTCTTCTCATCTTATGAGCCTACTGCAAATAGCCCAAGGCTTCGAGGGCAGCCTGCTGTTCAGCGTCGGCCTCTTCACCTTCGGGGGCGGCCGTGCCAAGCTCACGGCGCACCCGTGCCTGCATCGCCTTGACCACAGTGGCTTGAGACAGAGATATATCTGCTGTCTCGGCCCAATCGGCACCCAAGTCATAGAGCCAACTCTGGTTTAAACCGGGGTTCCAGATAAATTTCAGCATCTCCCCGGGTCGCCCATCGCCCTTGGCTGCCCGATAGCCAAACACCGTGCCTCGCTCGACCGAGCGCCCGGTTCGCCCCATCAAAAAGCTAGCATAGCCCCGACTTTGAGTGCCCTCCATAAAGGCCGTCAGGTTGCCCGACTCGATGTCGCTGTCCTGGTCGAGCCCCAACAGGGCCAAAACAGTGTTGGTGATATCCATCAACCGCACCTGCGCCGCTACCTTTGTGTGGAGGGGCTGGCCACCATGCGGCACGATGATGAGCGGCACCCGCACAGTCTCATCAAACAGACCGTGATGATTAAAATACACCCCATGTTCGCCCAGCATTTCACCATGGTCAGCGGTAAAGATAATGGTCATTGGCCGGCCCACCGTCTGCCGCGCTGCGTCCAAAAAGTCACCCAGCAACCGGTCGGTGTGCTCTACCTCTTGGGCATACAAGCCCCGAAGCTGCGCGGTGAGCTCAGGCGAGTACGCCGTCGGCTCATCTGCCAAAATCGAGCGATGGTCCACGACAGATGGCCCGATATGAGCCTCGTAAGGCGCGTGGGGCTCAAACAGGTGCACCCACATAAAGAAGGGCCGTTGCCCGTGATCTCGCAACCAACCCAAGGCCCGCCCCAAGGTCTGCTCGCCCTCTCTCTCCAGCAAACTGCGATATTTGAGTGGGTCCCCAAAGCGCATCAATGCCCGTAAGCCCAGCTCCGCAAGGCGAATGCCACTCAGGCCGCGCACCAGGGGAAAGAAATCGTCATCATAGGCTTGAAAGCCCTGGTCTAAACCCGTGCGAGAATCGACGGCAAAGCTCGAGACAAAAGCCGATGTGGCGTAGCCCTCTGCCGCCAGACGCTCAGCCAAGGTCAGGTAGCGCCCTGGGAGGGCATGACCGTTTGACAAGACCCCTGTGCGGACCGGGTGTGTGCCCGTAAATATCGCTGCGTGAGCGGGTGCCGTCTCTGGGAAAGGGGTCACAGCGTTATCGAAGACCACACCTTCCGAAGCCAACTCATCTATCGCTGGGGTCTGAGCGAAGTCCCCGCCATACACAGACACATGGTCGCGGCGCAAGGTGTCAACCGTGATCAACAACACGGGGGGGTCGGTGTCTAGGGCCCGCTGACTGCCGTATTGTGCACCACTGGCCACCCCAGCCGCGATGAGCACGACCAATGACGACAAGCCCACCGAAAGCGCCAGCCAACTGAGCGTGGCACCCTGACCTTCTTGCTCCTGGTGATCTGCCCGACGGACCCAATACCGCGCATTGAGGGCGACCACGCCAGCCACACCAAGCGGCATCGCGAAAAATGCGATCGCAGATGGGAAGCGACCGGCCTCTGAAACCAAGCTCGCACCCGCAGGCCACAGGTGCCAAGCCGCCAACGCCCCGGCCACAAAACCAAGGGCTCGGGCACAGCGCCGGGAAGGGTCGGCACCCCGAGAAAAATGTGCGCCAGTTGCAGCCACAACAGAGAAAACCAAAGCCAGTAGACCACCACAGGCCACAGAGACGAGCCCGAGCACCAAGGCTTCATCAAAGCCGAGGTCAAGCTTGCTCGACACCGAGACGGCCACGAACTCCCCTGCCCCAGCCAATAAGCCGAGCCCAAAGCCACGGCGCACAATGGCGCGCATCGACACCTTTGGGTCTATCTCTTCTTCGGCCCAGGGCGGCTCATTCGCCATCGTCGCCCTCCGGGGTCAAAGGCTTAGAATTGAATTTGAGCCACCGTTGGCCCTCGCGCGCTCGCAACACAGCAAACTTGCGGGGCTCTTGCCCGTCCACCTTCACCGTCTCGCCCGTCATGGGATGGACAAACTCAAGATGAAGAGAGGCCAAGAACAAGCCCTGGCGCCGAAGGAGTTTTTGGCCGCCGGTGTACACATCATCGCCCAATATTGGATGACCGATCTCCGTCATATGGCGCCGAAGCTGATGGGTTCTGCCCGTCACGGGCTCGAGTTCTACTGTGGTAAACCACTCGACATGAAGGCTGTGGGTATGCTCAACAGCACGCCAGCGAGATAGGCACGCCTTTCCATCGAGGGGTGTGTCGATAATGCCCTCGCCATCTAAGCGGCCTGAAACCAGCGCCCGATAGCCTTTGTGAATCTCGCGCTCAGCAAACATTTTCAGCAGGCCCAGGCGCGCAGAGACCGTCCGGGCCACGATGAGCAAGCCCGATGTTTTGAAATCCAATCGGTGACAAGGGTCTGGCATGGGCAGGGCGTCGTGGAGGGGGCTGATGTCCATATTATGACGCAATGCGCGGTGTACGGTCTTGCGGGTGTTGCCTCGGGTGACGATGCCTGCGGGCTTGAACACCACCGCCAAGTGATCGTCTTCGTATAAAACATCCAAGTCAATCTTCAGGATGGGCAGCACAGCATTTTTAGGGAATGTCGCTGCGATCTCCCAGCCAGGCTTTGGAAACCAGTCCGTCCGCGCGTGCTCTCCGTCGACCAAAACGCGACTGTCTTTGATGGCCTTTCTGGCCTGATTTCGACTCTGAAAAGCCGTAAACACCTGTAGGCAATACGCGTCGAGGCGCAACATCTCAGGGTCGTCGGGAACGGTGTGGTGGAAGACGGGCATGGGGGGCTTGTATCCGTGCGGAGGTTGGGCGCGCCAGCAATCTCGGGTCAAAAGCTACTCGATATACCCCAAACCCCGAAGCTGCTCCTCTGTGACACGGTCTGTCTGCGGACGCGTCGCCGCCGCCCCAGTCGCCAATAAAGCGTCCATGGTCGCGGCGATATCCCCCGGGCATTCGGATGTGGGTGCCAACTCTGCGGCATCGGACACCAGGTCAAAACACTGCACCTTCCCACTGGCAGCCACCACCCGCTTTAGGTCATCGGTCCGATAGGCGTGGTCGATGGGCGGCGGATCGGCGAAGCGTTCGGAGACCGTCGAAGCCAAGACCGGAATGGCCACACACGGCTCAGACCCATCCAGCACCGAGGCCAAGCTCCGTTTGGGCGCGCCCAGGCCAAGCAACTCGACCAAAGTTGGCAAGATAACCGTGGTTGGGGTCAGACAATCAGCTTTTAGGCCCGCCTGGATATGACCCGGCCAGCGCAATACCAGCGGCACACGCAAACTCGCATCAAACAGATGGTCACCATGGTCGAAAAGATAGCCATGCTCGGTCAGGCTCTCCCCGTGGTCAGCCGTGATCACCACCACGGTGTCATCCAAAATACCCCACTGCTCCAAGCGTGAAATTACCCGCCCCAACTGCCGGTCCACCTCGGCAACCTCGGCCCCATAGGCCGTGACAAACCATGCGGGGTCTGTGATGCGCAGGTGTGCCTCTGGCCAATAGCCGGGCAAGTCCAACCGCGGGCCATCGGTGGGCCCGTCTACGCCGGCACCCGGGGCTTCATAGGGCCCGTGGGGGTCGAATAAATGTAGCCAAACCCCAAAGCGCTCACCCTTGTGTACCGCTAGCCAGTCGAGGGCCTCATCCACAGTCTGCCTTGAAGACCGTTCGCGACTGGGGCCAAATATACCTTCGCTCAAATTGTCTCCAAAATGGTCCCAGCCCTGGTCCCAACCAAAACGTTTGGTCAGCGGCGTTGCCGACACAAATGCAGCCGTCACCCAACCCCCAGCCTTGAGTCGATGAGACAACATTCCCGGACGGTCGCCAATATGGGTGCCATTGGTGACCACCCCCGACCGTATGGGTGGCTCTCCGCTAAGGATGCCCAAATGCGCGGGCTGGGTGATGGGTGCGGTCGATACGGCCAAAGAGAACTGCGCACCCTCATTGGCCATGCGCATCACCCACGGCGTCTGCTCGGCCGAGATGGCGTCTGCCCGCGTGGTGTCGAGGGTGATGAGTAAAACATTGGGCCCGGTACTTCGGGAAGACTCTAGGTGCTTGGGCTCACCTGAGCCCCACAAATAGGCCGCCACAGCCGCCAAAAGCATCAAGCCCCACAGTTGTTGACGAATCATTGGTCCGCCTTCCATCGACCGGCAGCCCGAAGCCGCTCATGTGCATCCGCCTCGCTCAGCTGGTCTGGGGCTGGCGGATAATCGCTAAATAAGGGCCGAACATCGGTGGCCCTCACACGCCGACGCATCAACATATATTGGAGATACTGCTCAGGGTGCCGCCTCAACCATGGCTCAAAACGCGCGATGAACCCAGCCATATTGCGCTGGTTTTCCTCATCTCGGCTGCTGCATTCCTGCCAAGATAAGGGCGACTCAATCACAATCCGATGCTTAAGCGCACCCCGCTCCCGGAGTACAAAAGTCGGCAGCACCACCGCACCTGACTTTCGCCAAAGTTGAACGGGCTGAGTGGAGAGATTGGCTGTACGGCCTAAAATATCACTCTGGGTCCAGCCCCTGCCGCCACCACCATCAAAGGCCAAACCGAGCACCTGGTTTTTGGCCAACGCAACAAAAGCCGGGCGTAAAAATCGAAACACATTGATGTGCTTCACAGGCAACTGTTGCTCAAGCGCCCAACGGCGCTCTAGGCTGGCCAGCCATACAGGGTTCGCGCGGGAATCTTTAAGTATCTCACCCCACACTGGCGGCGGGGCCGAGAGTTGGTTCATGGGGTAGCCGTGGTGGCCTAAGGCCGGCATGATCATCTGGTTGGCCCCAAAATGGGCGATCATGATGATGACGCCTTTGCCGTTGGCCAGGGCCGCGTCCAAATGATGCCGACCCTCAATGACGCATACGCGATCGATATTATCGGGCGTCCAATCGGCGTAGCGCAACACCTCAAGCTCATTGAACATGGCCGCCCGGTAGGCATCACGAATAATATCGCCGACCGGACGCGGCAGTGGTGTGTGCGCAAAGAGTGCAGCGAGTTCTTGGCGCATCTCCGCACCATCACTGGCCATGGCCCGAGCAATATCACCCCCAAGTGCCGCGATGGGCATGGTCGCCCGACGCCCCATCGCCCCCACGACCGCTGAGGCCGGATGGTAAAGCAACCAGCCAGCCAAATCCGAGGCCAGCCTTAGCTCAGACCGCATCCGCCCGACGTCGCTCATCGCGAGAAGGGTCAGGGCGCACAGCGTTCACTGCAGCCTTGTCTACTTTCCCGTTTGGCATTTTGGGAATCTCTGTCCAAAACTCGACGATTCGAGGCACCTTATAAACTGCTAAGCGCTCTCGACAATAGGTCTGAAGCCCCCGCACATCGACCGCACTTCCCTTCACCAAAGAGACGACCGCACGGGCCACTTCTCCGCGAACACGCTCCTCGGCACGCACAACCACCACATCCCGCACATCGGGGTGGTCCTTGAGCACTTTTTCAATCTCCAGCGGATAAACCCGAATGCCACCAATTTTGAGCATCTCAGACTTGCGGCCAACAAAATGAACCCAACCGTCAGCGTCTTGGCGAACCAAATCTTGGGTGTGATACCACCCATTCCGATAAAGCTTTTCTGTCTCTTTTTTGTTGCCGATATAGCCCGACGCCACCGCTTGACCGCGAAGCACCAACTCTCCGACCACGCCGTGGTCTACCCGGCGGCCTTGGCCATCGACCACCTGAATTTCATAGCCAGGAACGACCACGCCTGTTGCGCCATCCCGACGGGCCGTTGGACCATTGACCAGTGCCACGCCTGTCGCCTCGGTGCAGCCCCAAACAGGCATAAATCGGGCTGAGAACTGTGCCTCCATTCTGGCAAGCGCCTCTCCCCCGACGTAGGCACCACCGGCCTCAAGCACCCGTAAGCTCGATAAGTCATGGCGCCCGAGTTGGTCGTTTGGGCCCCCAAAATCGACCATCATCTCATAAAAGCTGGGCACCGCCATCATCCAACGGACCTTAAAGCGATCGACTGCCGAAGCCACCACCCTTGGGCTCATGGTGTCGAGAATCACGAAGGCCGAACCCAATAACAAAGACCGATGAAAGAGTTCATGGGGGTGTGCGAACACAGAGAACATGCCCAAAAAGGTGTCGTCCGCACCAAAGCCCATGGCCGATATGGTGGCCGCTGCGTTGTATAAAATGTTGCGATGCGTGGTCACCGCACCCTTGGGCGCTCCAGTGGTGCCCGATGTGTAGTTATAAAAACAAGGGGCATCCGGGTGAACCTGAGGCAAACCCTTGGCGACACTCAACCCCGCAGCCATGCCGGTATGGGTCGTCCCATGCTTGCCTGGACCATCCACATAAATAATCTGGCCGGGATCGGGCAAAAAGGTCAACAAGCCCTTTAAAATCGGATCGAACTGAGACTCAGTGAACACCGCCTTGATGCCCGCGGTCTCAAACTGGTCGCGAATATGGCCGGGATGAAGCTTGAAATTAATCGGGCAATAAATCGCCCCAAGCCGACTCAAGGCTAAAAATCCGATCACCAACTCCGGCCGTTTGGTGATGAGCGCGCCCACCACATCCCCTGGCCCAATGCCTCTTTGAGCCAGCAATGAGGCGAGCTGGTCGACCTCGGCATCGAGCTGCGACCAAGTCAAGCACAGCGATGCGGATAAGAGCGCAGGCTTGTCGCCATGGGCTTTTGCTGTGTCGCGCAAGACTGCACCTAAAGAGCGTGCACAATCCCATCGGTCCAAAAAATCAGCCACTGATTCGCTTACCTGAGATGATCTTCCATGCGGTTCGACCCGCTGGATAATCGGGGTGCTCCCCACCGATGACCTCTATTTGCTCGATGCCAAGAAAATCGTATTTATCAGCGCCGTCCTCGAACTTTTCTTCGCAGGTTCCGTTGATGTCAGCGATGACATGAACGCTTTTCACCTGCCACTGCACCTCGCCATCGTCTAGGGAGTCGAGCCATACAGGGCTCTCGTAATCGAGCACACAGCCGAGCAGACTCCCCGAGGCAAAGGCTTCATCGCCGATTTTCAAAACGGCCGCTTCACCATCTTGAAAAAGTGCGTAGGTGAACTGCTCAACCTTTCGTTCGACTTCTTCGCTACAGTCGCTGCCATCGATGTCTTCACATGGGCAATTTGAATCGCCGGCACCGTTGTCAACAGGCCACATATCATCGAGATTCAATGGCCAAACCGCTTTGAGGGCTGATACCAACTCGGTGGTAGAGCTACAGGCCTCCGCGACATTGGTGACGGTGACCTCAAATAAGGCATCCGGTGCTTCTTCGGCCGCGCCGCCGCATCCGATCATAACAGTGCTCAATAAAAGCCAACGCATCAAGCCCCTCCCTTGGGCACACAGTGTAGCCCGAGGGCCAGCCCTCACAAGCCCCAACAAACGTCAAGTTCCTGTGCAAGACCAAAACGACCGCAGAAACGGTGGACGGCGTGGTGATTCCCCAATAGAAGACCCGACTTTCGAACCCTAATTATTTGGAGTGCGCCGTGGCCGACAATGCCCCCACACCCTTTGTGGCTCATCCAGCCGATCTCGATTCTCTCAAAGCCGAATGGACCGCCGTCGTTGATGGCGAGGCGCGCACAGTTCATTTGACCGCTCCGCTGGGTGGTGGAAAGCGTGCAATCGTCGGCGAATTATGCCGTGCAGCGATCGCTGACGCCCAGGACGATGTCTTGCTTTGGCGCATCAACATCCGAGAAGAAGACGAAGGAATGGCGGTTGTGCTGCGGGCTTATGCCGGCCTTTTCCAAGCGGTCAATCGCTCCCAGAGCTTTCGCGGAAAAGTAGAGATGGCGCTCAACTCCCAGTTGCCCGGCCAACCCAAGCGGGTCCAGGGCTGGTACCAATCTTTTATTGATGGCATGCGCAAGGCCAAACCGGCTGAAGGCGGCAAGGTTCAGGTCAATCTACCCAAAGACAACCCCTTGGTGGGCCTGGTCGAAATCGCCACAGGCATCGCCCAAAAGTTCCCTGTCATCCTCGATGTTCAAGGGCTGCACAACAGTCACTCCGTCGGGCTGATGGCTTTTCTAGAGGCCCTCATTACCGAGTCGAGCACCCGCTCAGCGCGCATGCTCACTTTGCTTTCCATGGAGACCGTGGACGACAGTTCCAAAAGCTGGATGAGCCCGCCCCTGGTCGAGATGCTCGAGCGCCTCCAAGACAAGCTCACTGCCATCCCCCTCAAGGCCTGGGGCGAGACCGAAGTGAAGCAATACTTGAGCAGCCACGGCATGGAATCGGATGCCGCACGCTTGGCTGAAATCGCCGATGGGCGCCCTGGCTTTATCGCGGAACTCGCCGACTTCCTTAAGGCGAACGACCGATTGGGCGACGACCTCAGTGGCCTCACCATGGCCAACCTTATCGACCTGAGCGCCGATGAAAGCGAACTCGATGTGCCCGAAAAGGCCCCCGAAGAAGGCGAACGCAAATACGCCACAGCACAAGATAGCGAACGCGTTGCTCACCTCGCGGCCCTATTGGGTGTGTCATTTCCATCTGGCCTCGTGGCCGATATGGGCGGCTACGTCCGGGACTCCGTCGACGATCTGATGGATGCCTCCGAGCAAGCCTACAAAGAGCTTCAATTCTCCGAGGCCCTCGGCACCTGGATTTACCAGTTCAAGCAAGCCCTTTTCCGGGAGAGCGTCCTCGCGCGGCACACCGACGAAGCCGCAGCCGAGACCGCCCGCCGTGTAGCGACATTTATCGAACGCTTTTTGGCCCCAAGAGGCCATGGCTATGTGGTGAAAACCTTGCGCCTTTATGCAGAAAATGGTGCCCCTCAACGGGCAGCAATCCTTCGCGGGATGGCCATCGCCGGCGACCAGCCGACCTTGTGGGCCATGGCCCAGGACCTGTTGATGTACTTCGACGAATTGGCCTGGCCAGACACCATGCGCCGCACCATCTATATGAACTTGATCGAACGCATGGTCGCCGCCAACCAAATGGGACCCGCAGAGAATGTCTGGAACGACGCGATGGCATGGGCCACCGAAAAAGAAGACCGCCGCCTTCAAGGCTGGTTGCTCTTTAGCGGCTCTCGTATGGACTTCCGGCGCCAAGATCTTTATCGCTCCAGAGACCGTGCCAATGACGCCATGAAGTTGTTCGTCGCCGAAGGTGAAACCCTGAAGACTGCGGAACTCCACAACCACTTGGCCATGATTGCCTTGGCCGATGGAAAGCCCGAGGATGCACTCAAGTGCGCCGACGAGGCCGAAGCTGCAGCCGATCTCGCGGTGGTAAAAGCCAACGCCGAATATGTTCGTGGCCTGGTGGCCAAGCGCGACCGCTCCACCCTTGAAGTCGCCATCGAGCATTTCAAAAAGTCAAACGAACTCGCAGGCTCAGTCGGCCAAGGGCCCTTGGCTCTAGAAGCAGGCATGCAGCTCGGCGAATCCTTGCTCATGGCAGGGCAAACCAAATCTGCGGCAGAGGTGCTTGGGCGTGTCGGACAAATCGCACAAGCGCTTCAAAATCCAGCCAAAGAGCGCTCCGCTGCAGCCTTGCTCGGCCAGGCTCACGCAACCCTCAAAAACTTTGAGGCCGCCGTCCAATACGGAGAGCGCGCACTCGCCTTGACCCGCGACCTGAAGATGACCCAAGTCGAGCCCGTCGATCTGTACAATCTGGGCTTTTTCAACCTGATGCTCGGTCGCTCCAAAGAGGCCGTCAAACTGTTCCAAGAAAGCAGAAAAGGTGCAGACGCGACAAACCCGGCCTTCCAAAAGGAACTGCTCTACAACCTGGCGACCGCCTTGATGAAAGAGAATGATGTGGCCGCCGCCGAGGCCGTCTTTAAAGCCGCCGCGGGTGCTGCCGAGGCCTCCAGCGACCTGCGAAAGCTCGCCTCCGCCCACCAACAACTGGGTCTCATCGCCGGAAAACGCGGAGACACCGAGGTGGCCAGACACGAACTCAACGCTGCTTTGGCAGCCGCAAGCCAGGGCAACCTCACCGAAGCAAAAGCAGCCATTGAGAAGCAGATCGCGAACCTCAGTTAGGCAGCCCGAAATCTAGCCCTGATTCACTGGAACGCTTTTCACTGGAACGCTTGGTGAACCGGGGCCGATTAAGACTGTAAGCGCACGCAGTTTTTCTTGCCCCGCCATAAAACAGTCTGGGTCTCCAAGAGCATGTTTGGGTCATCCACCTTTTGGCCGCGATCTGCGCCAAGTTTGACCGCCCCACCTTGCACCTGACGACGGGCGTCGCCCTTGGACTTACACAAGCCCGAGGCGACAAGCACATCGAGCAGCCCAACCGGAAACTCAACCTGCACCGTCGGCATGTCCTCACTGTCCCCACCCGAAAAGGCCGCAAGCGCACCATCTCGAGCCTTGACCGCAGCCTCCTCACCGTGGGCAAGCCGGGTCGCTTCATAGGCCAACACTGATTTAGCCTGCCGGATTTCAGCCCCCTCAAGGGCCTCGAGCGCGGCGACTTCATCGAGGGGCAAAAATGTATAGAGCTTCAAAAATCGCCCAACATCTGCGTCATGTACATTGACCCAATATTGGAAGTAATCGTAAGCGCTCACTTTGGACGAATCGAGCCACACCGCACCCTTTTCAGTTTTCCCCATCTTCTTGCCATCTGCAGTTTGCAGCAAGGGAATCGTCAAGGCATGTGCAGGCTTTCGGCGCTCGCGGCGGACGAGCTCAACACCGCCCAAGATATTGAACCATTGATCGTCGCCGCCCAACTGAAGCGTGCAGCCAAATCGATCGTGTAAAACCAAAAAATCATAGCTTTGCAACAAGTGATAGTTGAACTCGATAAAGCTCAGCCCTTGATTGCGTTCTAGCCGCTGCTTGATGCCCTCGGCACCCATCATCTTGTTGACCGAAAAATGTCGCCCGATATCACGCAAAAAGTGGATGTAGCCCAAGCCCATCAACACTCT
>OBJC01000121.1_pt1 | contig 14019 bp, 15 predicted proteins | sample 1481521 | NCBI WGS metagenome assembly OBJC01 (sample SAMEA2341961, study PRJEB22496) | metagenome | biome: marine; feature: hydrothermal vent; material: water | place: Pacific Ocean | collected 2011/2012 | reverse complement strand
ATCCCGCCGTCGGCGTCGGCATCAGCGTCGGCATCAGCGTCGGCATCAGCATCGGCATCAGTGTCGGCATCAGCATCGGCATCAGCGTCAGCGTCAGTATCGGCGTCAGCATCGGCGTCGTTCGTTGACGATTCCGAAGTGTCCGTCACAGCGCCAGAGTCCAGGTCTCCTAAGATGCCCTTTCCGCAGCCACAAAAAATTAGAAAAAGAATGATTCGCATGTCGAGGCTCCTTTGCCTAGTGGTTCTAGATACCGAACGAAGATACTCTAAAGGGCGTTGTGTCGATACAAGAATTAGTGCTCACCTCGTGGGTATAAGGAAGTACAAGATGGATGTGCGATTGACCCAGTTCAGTCACGGCGGTGGTTGAGGCTGCAAATTAGGTCCGGGTGACCTAGAAAAAATCATCGAAGTTCTGCCTCGGCTTGCAGATCCGAATATCCTGGTTGGCTTAGAAACCGGGGATGACGGCGCTGTCATTCGTCTATCAGATGAGATTGCTGTCATTCAGACCCTCGACTTTTTTATGCCCATCGTTGACGACCCTTACGACTTTGGGCGGATAGCGGCGGCCAACAGCTTGTCGGATATTTATGCGATGGGTGGAAAGCCTGTTTGCGCGCTTGCCATCTTGGGGCTTCCTTTGGCGAAGCTAGGCGTCGAGGTGGGGGCGGAAATCATGGCTGGCGGTGCTGCCGTGTGCGCAGAGGCTGGCATTCAAATCGTTGGCGGTCATAGCATCGACGATGCCGAGCCCAAGTTTGGCTTGAGCGTCACTGGCGTTGTTCATCCTGACAAGCTGTGGCGAAATAGTGGGGGGCAGGTGGGAGATGTGTTGGTTTTGACCAAGGCTTTGGGGTCGGGCACCCTCACCTCTGGGATAAAACAGGGGGCCGTCAGTGCCGCCGTGGCGGCGAATGTCATTGAAAGTATGGTGAGTCTCAACAAGGCCGCAGCCGATGTCGCAGCCACGGTCGGTGTTCGTGCTGCCACGGATGTGACGGGCTTTTCGTTGCTGGGTCATGCGATGGAGATGGCCCACGGCGCTGGCTTGGGATTGGAGATCGATGTGTCTGCCTTGCCCGTCCTTGATGGCGCCTGGGAAACCCTAGCGTTGGGTATTGCTCCGGGTGCTACGGGGCGAAACCTTGCGCACTTTGGTGCCTCCGTTGAGTGGGCACCCAGCATTTCAGACGTCCAAAAGCAATTGCTCGGCGACCCTCAAACCAGCGGTGGTTTGCTTTTTGCTGTGGCTCCAGAAAAGGCCCAGTTTTTGGTCGACGGGCTTCGTGCTGCGGGAGTAGCGGCTGCATCGATGATCGGCTCGTTGGTCGCCGAGGGTTTTCAGGTCAACTGATGAGGCCCTCGGTGCCTACAGGCCAGGGTCGAGCAGTCGGTCGTCCTCGGTGCCTCGGTTTTGGAGTGGGGCTACCCATTTGAGGTCTTCAAGCTTGAGGATGACTCGCTGTACTGCGGCCTCGACGCTCAGTTGAGAAAGGTCGACCTCCACATCGGCATCGACGGGTGCCTCATAGGGTGCGTCAACGCCGGTGAAGTCTCGAATCTCCCCATTTAGGGCTTTGGCCCAGGCGCCATCGACATCCCGCTCGATACAGGCTGCTTTGGGCGTGGAGACAAAGACCTCTAGAAACCGATCGAGCTCATTGCGAATCGCTGCGCGGGTGGCGGCATAAGGGCTCACAGCCGAAACGATGGCCACTACGCCATTTTTGACCAACAGGTTGGATGCAAATGCGTGCCTGCGCAGGTTCGTGTCTCGGTCGTTTTTCGAGAAGCCCAATGAAGCCCCCAGCGGGGTGCGCCGCATGCGGCCTGAGTTGATGACCTCCACCTGAAAGCCACGGCTAGAGATGGCTGGGCCCAGGGCGTCGGCGAGGCCAGACTTTCCAGAGGAAGGCAGGCCTGTGCACCAAATGGTGAATGCTGTGTTCACGTGTACCATCCTGAATTGCTAACATCGTAGCGGGCTCGCCCCCTCGGGGCTACCTCATCAACATGTTCTCAGATCAGGCCAGGGGATTGAAGCTGTGGGTGAGCGCTTTGGCGCTTGGCATCCTGTGTGTTCACTTCTCCTTTGTGTCTGCTGCCCAAGACAAGGGCTACCCCGCTGCCTTGCGCGCCCCACAGGCCAAGGATGGAGTGGCCCTGTTGTTTCCCTTGTGGACGGTCACACGTATTCGTAATGCAGATATGTACGAAATTTCAAAGAGTGTCGCAGGTGTGCCGGTTTTTGGAGACCCCAGCGGGCTGAAGGTGGGGGCCACTGTCACGGTTAAGGGCTATTTTCGGGCCCATGACGCAGTGGTGGTTGAAACCGCTCGTGTGCCACACCCATGGCGAAAAGCGAAGGCCTTGTTGAGTGTTTTCGCTCTCGGGTTGGGCTTGTTGGTCTTGCCTCGGGTTTTCTCTTTTCAAAACAAACGGGTGGTGCTTCGTGGCTGATTTGCTCACCCATGGCGCTGCTGCAGTGCTGCTCAAAGCAGGCACCCGATGGCATTTTTGTCCAGTCTTCGTCTTGGGGACATTTGTGCCCGATGTGTTCTCTCGGATTCCGGCCATCGTGTTGACCTGGGTTCATCTCCATCTTGTGGCTTTGCCGCCACAGGTGTTGACCATGTGGCAACCGCTTCATCAGCCGTTTGGTTTGTTCTTTCTGGCCTATTTGTTGTGTCTGTTTTTTGATGTGGGCCAACGCCGCCTCGTTTTTTGGAACCTTGTTGGGGGCATGGCGCTTCATCTTGGCCTGGATGTGCTTCAGGATCATCATGGTGCTGGCTATCAACTCGGCTTTCCGTTTACCGATGCGGTGTGGGAGTTGGGAATAATTGGAAGTGAGGCGACCGTATGGACGGCCGCCCCCTTGGCTGTGCTTGCAGCCTTTGTGGCTTGGCGACGTCAGGCCAAGTCTCCTGTTGGGTGAGCGGCTTTGGCTTGCTGACCGTGCCCGAGCAGGGTCAATCTATGGCCGACAATGATGCTTCTCTGCTTCTCGTTGCCGTCCTTGTCGGTCCATCGCTCGTGCTCAATTCGTCCCTCGATCGCGACAGCGTCCCCTTTTGTTAGGTAGCGGTGGGCGAACTCAGCTCGCTCCCGCCACAAGGTCACCCGGTGCCATGTGGTCTGGGCGTTGTCTTTGTCGTCTGGGTTGGGCCGCCTATTGGTTGCCACGCTTAGGGTGCACACGGCATGGCCGCTTTTGGTTGTTTTAAGTTCAGGTGCAGCGCCGAGATGGCCCAGCACGAAAGCACTGTTGATGGTGCCCATATGTCCTCCTTATGGTTTGGGACACGGTGGCAAAACGCAAGGGGCATGCCGGCTTCAAGTGCCTAAAAATGCATGAACTGGGGCAGTCAGGTGCCTAAAAACAAGGCGGCAGCTGTACGGTTTTAGCCTTTGATGCGCTGAAGGACTGCCCGGACCGTGCTTGCGTGCCACTTTCCTCCGCGTCGTGTCGCAACCGACTCGCTCTCAAGCTGTTGCGCGATTTCCCTCAGGGACAAGCCTTGGCTGTGTAATGCCTCGATTCGTCTACCTGCAGCCTGTGGGTCCAGGGCGGGGGCGCGTGTGGGTTGCGCTGGCCGCGCCTGGGGTGGGCGACGAAGCTCTGACCAGTCGTCAGAGAAAACCACCACCGAACCCCTCGGATCAGAGGGTTCGGTGGGGGAGTTGACAGGGGGGGGAAGGACGGTGCCCGTTTGTTTCTCGAGAAGGTCCAGACCTTTGGCGAGAGCGATTCGGAGCACTGACGACCGCGAGACCTGCCCCAGAGCCCGCACAAGCGGGTCCTGACGCAGAACAGGCACGAGCAACGCCGCTCGGTTCAACAAATCCAGCTCGATCCGCAACGCAGTTTGAGCTTTGCTGTTCATGCCTTTATCCGTAGGTCGTGCCTATTGGTACTACGCTTGAGGTACGTCTGCAAACACCTCACACAAAAAAGTGGTAATAAGCTGAAGTAGAGTGTTGCTAACTGTACATTCGCTGGTTTTGATAGGCGCTGCGTCGATCGGTTTTGTCCCTTGGCGCGCCCAAATGTCTGCATTAAAAAAAGTTGAGTTTTGCACCGAGAACCGTCATTCTCGGTCGAGGGATTGGTGATAGGCGTGGAGCAACCGTTCCTGGCCGAGCGACAGTTCGAGCGGTCGGGGTTTTTCCAGTCATCCCGCCAAATCAGAGGCCTCAACCATGGGCTTGTTTACAGCGCACTACCGCCCAGTTTTGAGCCACCGTTGGGCACGCCTGGCCTTGCTTGGGTCGCTCTATATGGTTCAGGGTTTGCCTTTTGGGTTTCAGGTCGGCGCCTTGCCCGTGTTTTTGCGGGCCCAGGGCGTGAGTTTGGCCGTGATTGGCTATTCCACCGCCTTGGCTGCACCTTGGGCCCTCAAGATTTTCTGGGCGCCTTTGGTCGAAGGCTATGGCGGTGGTCCAGGACAACGAAAGCGGTGGATTATTCCAGCACAGCTCATAATGGTGCTCGGCTTTTTGTTGGCCTCTCGCATGTCCCTCTCAGGTCAGCTGGTTCCGATGATGGTGTTGCTGGCCACCCTCAATGCTGCCGCTGCCACCCAAGACATCGCCGTCGACGGGCTCTGTGTTGACCTGCTACCGCCTCAGGACCTCGGCATGGGAAATGCGGCTCAAGTGGTTGGCTTTAAGGTTGGGATGCTCGGGGCTGGTGGCGTGTTGGTTTGGGCCAGCGCTTGGCTCGGCTGGTCGGGGGCTTTCCTTGTCATGGCAGCCTTCGTCGCTGCTGTGGTGCTCGTAATGGTGTGTATCGTCGAGCCCCCATCCGAACAGGCCACTGAGCAAAAAGCCTCGGTCCGGGAATTGGTCCGCACCTTAATGTCCAGTGTTCGGGCGCCGGGGATTGGCATCGCGCTCGCTGTGGTCGGCACCTATAAAATGGGCGAGTCTCTGATTGACCTCATGTACAAGCCCTTTTTGCTAGACGCCGGCATCTCTGCATCCTCATTGGGCCTATGGCTCGGGACCTGGGGCATGGGCGCTTCGGTCTTGGGCTCTCTGTTTGGCGGATTGCTGGCCACCCGCTGGCGTCTATTTTCGCTGCTGATGGTCGCGGGTGCGATTCGCTTGTTGCCTGAGTTTGGGCAGCTGGCCCTGGCTTTGGGGCTGCTGGAGGTCGATGCGTTTCATGTCATCTCCATCTCGTTGGCCGAACACTTCGCCGGCGGTGCCCTCACCACGGTTATGTTTGCCACAATGATGGGCCTTGTAGACCGCAGGATTGGCGCCACGCACTTTACCCTCTTCGCTTGTGTGGAGGTGTGGGGTAAATCCCTGGCCGCTCTGTTTTCGGGGCTCATCGCCGAATCCATCGGCTATGCGGGGGCCTTTGGTTTGGGGATTGGGCTGGGCTTTCTCTTTTTACTTATTGTTCGTCGACTTCCGAGGGAGCTTGAGCCTGTGCTGCCCGCAGGGTGAGGGTTTCGGTGATGGCCTTCGCAACGGCTTGGTGGCCGGTCTCTGACAGGTGGTAGTCGCCTGATAGAAAGTTTTCAGCAGACGTCAGTACGGGGCTCAAATCCAGTGGTGCCAGGGGGGAGAGGGCGCTCAATAGCTGCGCTGCCAGGCGGTTGTCTTGCCAAGGTGGGCGGTCGAGGGCGCTGAGATGAGGACTCAAGGGCGACCCTTCGGCGCGGCCATTGCTCGCGTAGACATCTGCTGGCAAATACACGGGCAACACCGTTGTGTTCGGGTGGGCCGCAGAAAAACGCAAAATTGCCGTGGCCATTAGGGTGGTTTCTTTGGTCATCGCGTCGGGGTTGGTCATCCAAGTGGGTGCCAATGGCGGTGGTGATGACCAGTCCTTGAGTACCAAGTGGCCGATCAAAAAAGCGAGATGTGAGCCGGAAATTGGGCTGGCCAAAAAGTAGCCCCTCGGGCCAGTGGCATCTTCAGTGTTGAGCAGCCATCCACCACGGACCTGATAGCGTTCGCCAATTGGTACCAGCACCTCGTCCCAGTCGTTCATTTGGTTGATGACGACAATCACGCCAGCCGCTGGGTGGGTTGCGAGATGCGCTGTTGCCCGCGACAGTGCATCTCCGACGCCAAAGCCTGGCACGCCGAGGTTGTGGGCGGCTTGACCGTCGATGCGGAGCTTGGCTGGAAAAGGTGCACCATCGTCCACGCCATTTCCCATCACCTGAGAGTCACCCACAACCACCCAAGCTGAGTCGGTCAAGGTTGAGGGGGGAAGTCTTCGGCCGGCGTCATCGGTGTGAATCTCCCAAGGTTCGCCGATGGCCCGCCCAATGCGGGCGCTGCCATTCGAACTCAAGCCAATATCGCCCACCTGATTTTGCTCAAAAAGCCGAATCATGGGCCTGGCGTTGTCGTCTGCGAAACGCACCATGCCTTCGCATAGCGCCGCAGTGATGAGGCAGCTCACGGTCATGATCGTGAGTCTGGTAGCCAATGAAGGGTCTTGTGGCACGGCGTCTCCGCAAACATCATGGCCCAAGTCTGGCCCAAATTGGTGAAGTTGTGTATTGAGTCGGCGGAGGACCTGTATGTTGAACACCCCGAGATCAAAGGTAGCGATAGGCGCGCTGCTGGTTGTCACCTTGATTTGGGGCTGGACATTCAGCTGGATGAAGACGGCCATCGAGACCGCTGGACCGGTTGTGGGCGATGCGCTTCCGTTTGTGGTCGGTCTATTTATGGTGGTGCGGTTTGGTGTGGCCGCCGTGCTGATGCCCATTGTTGTCCCGGCCTCTCGCCGGGGGATTCTTCAGGTGTGTGTGTGGCGTGATGGTGGCTGGCTTGCCCTTTTGTTGTTGGGCGGATTTTTCTTGCAGATGTTCGCCCTCGATGATGTGAGCCCTGCTGTGTCCGCCTTTTTGACCTCACTATATGTGGCCTTCACCGCGTTGCTTGTCGCGATTAAACAACGGAAAGCACCTGGGCGGGTGGCTGTGGTTGGGGTGGCGTTGGTCACGCTTGGCGCCGCATGTATCTCTGGCCCGCCTCATCTGGCTTTTGGTGTGTCCGCATGGCTGACCGTGCTGTGCGCAGTCCTATTTGCAGGCCATATTGTGACCACCGACATCGTCACCCGCCGAAGCCCGCCTCTCGCTGTGGCGCTCAGCTCTTTTGTGTGGGTAACGCTTGGGTCTGCCCTGCTTCTTGGTTTTGGTCTGTCGGGCACATCTGCGTGGCAAGATGTGTTTGTTTTATTGTCACAGCCTGGGTTTTTACAGCCGGCTTTATTGGCCGGGGTCTTTGGTACTTTGGTCGGATTGTCCTTGCTCACCCACTACCAGCGCGCTCTCAGTCCTGTTCGGGCAGCCGTCTTGTACGCCCTAGAGCCTGTTTGGGCGGCGATGATCGCTGTGTATGGTGGGATGGCGACTGTGGACATCTGGCTGGTGGGCGGTGGAAGCTTGTTGCTCGTTGGCAATCTTTGGATGGAAATTTGGCCACGCCTAAAGGGTGCTCAGGCTTAAGTCTGATCTAAATTTGGCAAGGCGCCAGTGTTTACCTACACTCAAGTATCTTAGGAAGTGTGTGATGAAGGTTGATCTCAGGATAATGCTGTTGATGGTGTTGGCAGGCTGTACCGCCGACAAGCAAGATGTGGATTCGTCTGTGGTGAGTGCGCCCGATGCCACCACCGAGACCGGGAGTGCGCCCGATGCCACCACCGAGACGGGGAGCCCGCCCGGCGCCAGCCCAACCTGGCACGCCGATGTGCGGCACCTGGTCGAATCGAGTTGTACCGGGTGCCATGAAGAAGGTGGCATCGCCCCTTTTGTTTTGGGGTCATACGCCGATTTTTTTGCCATGAAGGAGATGGTCGCCAACGAGGTGTCCGCCCGACGGATGCCACCGTGGAAAGCGGTCGACGGGTGTGCTGAGTACCGAGATGACATCAGTTTGTCTGATGCTGAGATCGCCCTGATTGTCGATTGGGTGGACAACGGAGCCCCCGAAGGCGATGTCGCCGACACCCGGGAAGGCACGCCCCCACCGGCAGGAGTTCTGGAGCGGGTGGACCTGACGGTGACCTTGCCGGTCGCATACGAAGTCAACACATCTGCGGTCGACGATTACCGGTGCTTTCCGGTGGACTGGCCCCTCGAAGAAGATGTGTTTGTCACCGGTTACGAGGTCAAGCCTGAACGGGCTGATTTGGTCCACCATGTGATTGCGTTCATCATTCCTGGGAGCTACCGCGATGCCTTGGCAACCCTAGAGGCAGAGGATGGAAAGTCTGGCTATGAGTGCTTTGGCGGTCCGGGGCCGATCAGCGTTGTGGACTCCAGTTGGCTGGGCGCTTGGGCGCCTGGTGCCGTGCAGGGCCTGTTGCCGAACGGTTTGGGCATAAGAATGAAAGCTGGCGACCTGCTTGTGCTCCAGATGCACTACAACAGTGAGGAGGGGACGACCGGCACCGATCAAAGCGCCATCGCCTTTAGCTATGAGACCGCTGTCGAGCGCGAAGGGTGGATTCAACCCTTCACCAGTCCAAGCTGGGTCTTCGGTGCTGGGATGGACATTCCGGCGGGTGAGCTCGGGGTGGAGCATGGCTTTGAGCACACCATGTCCAATGGTTTCACCATCCATTCGGCGAACCTCCATATGCACAACTTGGGTAAGGCTGGCCGGATGGAAGTGGGAAAAGCTGATGGCAGCACCGAGTGTTTGATCGCCATCGATGACTGGGATTTCGACTGGCAACGGGGCTATGTTTTTAAGGAGCCCAAGCGGATTGAAGTGGGGGATAAGTGGCGTCTGTCTTGCACTTGGGACAACCCAACCGACGCCGATGTTGCCTGGGGTGATGGCACCGGAGATGAGATGTGTCTGGGTTCGGTCCTGATGTCGGTCGACTAAAGCCGCCCTCTCGGATAGGTCCATGGCCCTGTGGGAGGGGTAAATGGCGCGAATAGCAGTGGTGCCCGGTGACGGGATTGGTCGTGAGGTGATTGAGCAGGGCGTGCGCGTACTCAAGGCGTTGCAGCCTGGTCTTGAATACGAATGGTTTGACCTTGGCGCAGAGAAATACCTCGCCGAGGGCGTCACCATGCCCGATGGCTTGATGGAACGGTGGCGTTCTGACTTTGATTGCATCTATTTGGGTGCTTTGGGCGACCCCCGTGTGCCCTCGAATGTTCATGCCAAGGACATCCTTTTGGGTGCTCGTTTTCAGCTTGACTTGTACATCAATTTGCGCCCAATCAAGCTTTTGGACGCGCGCTATTGTCCCCTCAAAGATGTCGGCCCCAAAGACATGGACATCATGGTTTTTCGGGAGAACACCGAGGGCTTATACACTGGAATCGGTGGTCAGTTTAAGCGAGGCACCCAAGACGAGGTCGCTATAGAGGCCGAAATGAACACCCGAAAGGGCGTCGAGCGCATCATTCGGGCAGCCTTTGAGTATGCAGACAAGCACGGAAAAACTAAAATCTGCATGTCTGATAAGTCGAACGCGATGCGTCATGGCCACGACCTTTGGCAGCGTGTCTTTAAGCTGGTGGCCGCCGAATACCCGGCCATCGCTTCGAGTCATCTGTATGTGGATGTACTGGCCATGGAGCTTGTGCGTCATCCTGCGCAGTTCGAGGTCATCGTGACCAACAACCTGTTTGGCGACATCATCACCGACCTGGGCGCTATTCTCCAGGGTGGGATTGGCCTTGCGGGTTCTGGCAACATCAACCCCGGCGAGGTCAGCCTATTTGAGCCTGTGCATGGCTCTGCGCCCGACATCGCAGGACAAGGGTTGGCCAACCCACTCGCGGCCATCTTGGCTGCGGCGATGATGCTCGAATATTTAGGCTTTGTCGAAGACGCCGCAGCGGTCAATGCTGCTGTGGCCGCGTGTTTAATCAACGATCAAATCACCCCCGAGCTCGGCGGAAAATTGTCCACATCACAAGTGGGCGATGCAGTGCTGGCTCGTCTTTCAGTTTAAAAAAAAGGATTCATCATGTCTGACATCGTATTTTTGTCTGGTAAACGCACCCCGTTCGGTACATTTTTGGGCGCTTTGTCCAAGGTGAGCGCCATTGACCTGGGTGTCATCGCCTCAAAGGCGGCCATCGAAGACGCTGGAATCAGTGCCAATGATGTCGACCACGTGATTTTTGGCAACGTGATGCAGACATCCGCGGATGCCATCTACGGCGCACGGCATATCGGCCTCAAGGCTGGCGTCCCTGTCGCGACACCCGCAGTCACCATCAACCGCCTTTGTGGGTCTGGCTTTGAGGCGCTCGCCCAGGCCAGTCAAATGCTTCGACTTGGTGAGGCGACCATGGTCTTGGCCGGTGGTGCTGAAAACATGACTCAAGCGCCACACACCATTCGCGGCGCACGTTTTGGTTTCAAGCTCGGCGGCACCCAAATGAACGACTACCTTCGTGAGGTGTTGCTCGACCCAGTCGCTGGATGCGAAATGGCCATCACCGCCGAGAACCTTGGCGAAAAGTATGGCATCAGTCGCGAAGATGCTGACGAGTACGGCCTGCGCTCGCAGCTCGCCTGGAAGGCAGCCCACGACAATGGCTACTACGACAAAGAGCTCGTTTCGGTCGTTATCCCTTCTCGGCGTGGCGACATTACGGTTTCGGTGGATGAGCATCCGCAACTCTCACCGCTCAAGCCTGAAAAGGTGCGGGCGCGTTTTGGTGCAGAGGCCATGGCTGGGCTTCGTGCAGTCTTCAAAAAGGACGGAACCGTCACCGCTGCGAACGCATCTGGCATAAACGATGGTGCGGGTGCGATGATCATGACCACCGCCGCTATCGCTGCTGAGCGTGGGCTGCAGCCCATCGGGCGCTTGGTGTCTGCGGCAAGCTTTGGCGTCGACCCAAAATATATGGGTATCGGCCCAGTGTACGCCATTCGCGAGGCGCTTAAGCGGGCGGATATGAGCCTGGGCCAGATGGACCTTGTGGAAATCAACGAGGCATTTTCAACCCAATATATTGCTTGCGAGCGCGAGCTAGGTTTGGACCGTGCCATCACCAATGTGAACTCGGGCGGCGTGGCCATTGGTCACCCGCTTGCTGCATCCGGCACCCGCATCACGACACATCTGCTCAACGAGTTGAAGCGTCGGGGTAAAAAGTATGGTGTGGGCTCTGCCTGTATCGGTGGTGGTCAAGGTATCGCAGTGGTCGTCGAGGCATTTTAAGCCCAAAGGGAGTCGTGATGTCACAAAGAGACGAAGTCATTTATGATTGGAATGTTGAAGGCCACACCCTGACGCCAGCGATGCGTCGGGTGGAGTATGTGGACGAAACCTTGCGGGACGGGATTCAGTGCCCGAGCGTCACAGATCCGCCCATCGAGGCCAAAATGCAGATGGTGCGTTTGCTCGATGCTGCGGGTGTTCACCACGTGGACATCGGCCTGCCTGGTGCTGGTGCGCGTGCGGTCGAGGATTGTATTTTACTCGCCGAGTTGATTCGGGACGAGGGGCTATCCATCAAGGCCATGTGTGCCGCACGCACCCATACCAATGACATTCGTCCGATCATCGAGATCGCTGAGAAAACCGGTGTGCCCATCGAGGCGATGACCTTTTTGGGGACCTCGCCGATTCGTCTGTACGCAGAGGGTTGGGATGAGGACCTGCTCGAAAAACGCACCCGCGCTGCTGTTCGGATGTGCAAAGACGCCGGCCTCACCAACACATTTGTGACCGAAGATACCGTTCGCTCTCACCCGCGCACCTTGCGCCGTCTCTTTGAGGCTGCGATCGAAGAAGGGGTTGATGGGCTTTGCTTGTGCGATACCGTGGGCCATGCCACACCAAATGGTGTCTACAACTTGATTCACTTCACCAAAGACCTCATTCGTGGCTTCGGCACCGACACCCGGGTGGACTGGCATGGTCATAATGACCGTGGATTTGGTCTTGGCAATGCACTCAGCGCTATCGAGGCGGGTGCCGACCGGGTACACGGGACGGTTTTGGGCATGGGTGAGCGGGTGGGCAATACACCCCTGGACTTGATGCTGGTCAACCTAAAGTTGCTGGGCATTCACGATGGCGATTTGTCCAGCCTCGCTGAGTTGGTAGATTTGGCCTCAAAAGCGTGCGCTTGGCCTGTTCCTGTAAATTATCCAGTGTTTGGAAAGGATGCATTTCGAACCGGTACGGGTGTTCACGCCGCGGCCGTGATCAAGGCCCTTAATAAAGGCGATGATTGGTTGGCAGACAGCGTGTACTCGGGTGTTCCAGCCTCTTGGTTTGGGCGTTCTCAAGAGATTGAGATCGGCCATATGGCGGGTGATTCCAATATTATTTATTGGCTGAAAAGTCGCGATATCGAAGTGACAGATGCGTTGGTGGACGCCATACGCATCAAGGCCAAGAGCACCAACAGGTTGCTCGAAGAAGCCGAGGTGATGGCTGTGGTGAAAGCGACAGGCTGAAGCTACTCTTCGCGACCCCGGCCCAATGCTGCCTTGAGTTGTTCTCGCTTTAGGCTTCCTTCTGGCGTTTCAGTATGCCCGGCTTTGTTGAGTGCTGCCATCAAGCGACCATTGTTGGTGACCACGTGGTGGACCAGCAGCAGGGCCAATACCCAGTCGATGGCCTTGGCAGCACCTGTAAATCCAGGGATCCCGATGGCGATGAGGGCGACGATCACAGTCAAGTTGAGGATTTGTAGCCCCCAAAAAATCATGCGGCGATTCTCCCAGCCTGGTGTGTGGAAGATCAGCCGATTGAGGCCCAAAAGGGCCGCGACCGCGAGAATGAAGTTGGTGGAAAGATCCATTAAATCGCCATGTTGTCGATGAGTCGTGTATTGCCTATCCAGGCTGCCACCAACACGCGTGCCGGTCCATCGATTTGTTGAATCGGCTGCAAGCTGACGGGGTTGACGATTTGTAAGTAATCGACCCGGTCTGCTTGTAGTAGCGCCATGCCCGCCTGTATTCGTTCCTTTGCTGAAGGAGAGGGGTGGGTTTGGATGAATTGCAGAGCCTGGTGAAGGCTGAGGGCTCGTTGGTGTTCGAGGGGGTCGAGGTTTGTGTTGCGGGAGCTGAGCGCCAGGCCGTCTGTGTCACGAATTAAGGGGGCGCCCATGATGTTGATGGCCATACCCAGGTCTTTCGTCATGCGTCGGATAACTGCGAGTTGCTGGAAGTCCTTTTCGCCAAAGACTGCGATATCGGGCTGAACGATGCCGAATAAACGGGCGACGACTGTGGCGAGCCCATCGAAGTGCCCTGGGCGGCTGGCTCCACATAGGCCGGCAGTTAGTCCTGCGACCGAAACCGTTGTGGCATGGCTGTCGGCGAATAGGGTTTTTGGGCAAAACAGGGTGTCAACGCCGGCACTTTCACACTTTTCTGCGTCGCCTTCGGGGTCAGAAGGGTAGCGGTCCAGGTCTTCGCCGGCTCCAAATTGGAGCGGGTTGACGTAGATGGAGACAACGAGGTGGTCGCAGTGTGCTTTCGCGCGCTTCATCAGGCTGAGGTGCCCTTTGTGCAGAAAGCCCATAGTCGGGACAAAACCCACTGATCGGCCATGACGCTTGTGCTCGCTCATCATGTCGCGAAGGGTGTTTGAGCATCTGATGGTGTTCATCAGTAAAGCCGAGTGACCTTTTTTGTGGGGTTGCTCCGGTGGAAGCAGTGGGCTTGTGCGGGAAAGCTTCCGTCGCGAACAGCCGCTATGTACTCAGAAAAGGCACCGGTGATGGGCTTTTCGAGCTCCGCAAAACGCCTGAGAAACTTTGGCGAAAATGACATATCTAGGCCCAACAAATCGTTGCATACCAAGACCTGGCCGTCGCAATCAGGGCCAGCGCCAATGCCGATTGTCGGAATGTTGAGTGCGGCCGACACCTCTGCGGCCAACTCGGTGGGGACCATCTCCAGCACCACGCTGAAGGCGCCAGCATCTTGAACAGCGAGTGCGTCGGTCATCAATTGGGCTGCTGCATCATCGGTGCGCCCTTGAACACGCCAACCGCCAAGGGTGTTGACCGACTGTGGGGTGAGGCCG
>OBJC01000120.1_pt1 | contig 14222 bp, 13 predicted proteins | sample 1481521 | NCBI WGS metagenome assembly OBJC01 (sample SAMEA2341961, study PRJEB22496) | metagenome | biome: marine; feature: hydrothermal vent; material: water | place: Pacific Ocean | collected 2011/2012 | reverse complement strand
ACACGACGCTCTTCCGATCTGCGATGCAGTCACCGAAGACCCCAGCGATCTGAGGCACACCCGCAGCAGAAAGCTCACTATTTTTCTTAAAGATGTGGCCCGCGCCCCGGCGGCCCGGAAAGGAGCTGCTTTGCTCTGGGAGAAACAGCCCAGAACAGTCGACCAAATAGACAACAGCCAAGCCAAGCTTGAGCGCCATCTCTTGGCCACGTTGAATCTTTTCGGGTGTGAGCGGCCACCAGGCACCACTGGCAACGGTGTTGTCATTGGCGATCACCATGACCCATCGGTTGTGCACCCGAACAAAGGCTGTCACAACCCCAGCCCCTGGAGCTTGGCGTTTTGACCCAGAAAAATCCCGGTCCCAGTTGACCAGCGTTCCGACTGGGAACACCCGCGACCCATCATCTTTAAGCAATGAAATCCGCTCAGCCGTGGTGAGCTTCCCTTTTCGGTGCGCTCTCTCCGCACCCCAGCCCTCCGCAACAACCGCTCTTTTGGCCTTTAAATCCTCTGCAAGCGTTTGATGATTGGCTCGATTTTTGTCACGCTCGTTCGCCGAGGTGTCTAGCGGGCCGCCGATTTTAGATAGGCTCAATTTCATGACAACAATCCTTCTAATTCTCGCTCCAAAAATCCTGTGTCTGTCTCTCCGGCGACAAAGCCTGGGTGGCGAAGCAGCCGCTGATGAAGTGTGAGGGTCGTCACAACCCCCTCGATCTCAAAGGCGTCCAGCGCCACTACGAGACGGGAGATGGCCGTGGCCCGATCGGGACCGTGGGCGATGACTTTCGCTATCATGGAGTCGTAATGTGGCGACACCCGGTCTCCTTCAGCGAGGTGGGTATCTACCCGAATCCCCTCACCTTCCGGCACAATAAAACGGGTCAACACGCCCGGTGTTGGGCGAAAATCATCTTGTGGGTCCTCCGCATTAATCCGGCACTGAATCGCCCAACCCGTTGGATGAGCCATATCAGGCAGGCGCTGATTTGCAGCCACCTTGAGCTGTGCGGCCACCAGGTCTTCGCCTGTGACTTGCTCTGTGACGGTATGTTCAACTTGAAGGCGGGTGTTCATCTCCATAAAAAACAACTCATCGTCAGCGGATAGGAGCATCTCGATGGTTCCAGCACCCCGGTACCCAATCGCCTCACATGCAGCTTTTATCTGCATGGTGGCCTTTTGCTTTGCTCGCTCACCCTGAGGGCCGCTCAAGCCTGGGCTCGGTGTCTCCTCGAGAAGTTTTTGATGGCGACGCTGAATCGAGCACTCCCGCTCACCAAGGACTTGCACCCGGTGCCCATCCCCAATGATTTGAAACTCGATGTGGCGACCATTCTCGATCAGTTTTTCGGCATACATTCGACCATCACCAAAAGCGCCCAAGGCCTCGGCACTCGCCTCCTCAAATGCTTCAACGACCGCTTCTTTGGACCGCACGACCCGCATACCCCGCCCACCGCCACCGCTGACGGCCTTGAGCAAGACTGGAAAGCCAAGTTGTTCGGCCACGAGTTCGGCTTCTTTGGCATCTTTGAGCATGCCGTCGCTGCCTGGAATGGTCGCTAGTCCCAATGCTGCCATAACGGTACGGGCCTCGGCTTTGTCGGCCATTCGCCGCATGGTACCGGCTGTTGGACCAATAAAAGTGATGCCAACCGCCTCACACCGGGCAGCAAATGTTGGATTTTCAGATAAAAATCCCCAGCCTGGATGAACCGCTGCGCATTGGTTTTCACGGGCAGCGTCGATCACTTTATCCAGGTCTAAATACGAGCGATTGGACCCGATGTTGACGACTTTATGGGCTTGACTCAAGTACTGCAGGTCCTCATCAGCTTGGGTACAGATGGCGACGGCCTGGATGCCGAGACTGCGGCAACTTTGAATCACACGGGCGGCAACTTCGCCCCGGTTTGCGATGAGAATTCGGCGAAACATGTGACTCCTAGTCGCAGCTTGGTGCTCTCGGTTAACGTCTCCGTTCAGGAGATGTGATGAACTCAAGCACCCTCGCCCTCAGCATCGGCTTGAATTGCCCTCAGGCTGGCCTCGTGACGGGTGTAAAGGTCAACGTGCTGAATACCGGATGGATTACCTCAGATTGGCGCCAAGTTGTGGACAGTGGAAAAACTGATCCAGTGAAATTACCGGTGTTGGTGGGGCATATCTCACATCCTGATGGCAGTGTTTATGGTGACGCTGAGCTCGGAAATTCCAGCCGAGAAGGGACTTCTCCTCGCTTTCCCTTGTCTATGGCCCAGCTTGATGTCCCCGAAGGCTTCACCCTGCTCGAACAGGCCCCCCGCCACCCGCGTACCGTCCTGATGGCCCATCTTCATTATGACCACACCAGCGGGCTCATAGATTTAGACCCCCGCACCGAAGTGTGGACAACCAACACAGAATGGCGGTCGGCATCTGTTCTGGTGGCGGCCGAGGATGGCCCCTGGCTGTTCATTGGGGACATCGCGTGGGTCGACGAGCACCTCACTGGCGCAGAGCGGCCCCAGCATGTCTCTTGGGTCGTGGATGGCCGCCCAAAACAGCTCAAAACAGCGCCAAAGTGGGCCCGCCTATATAGAGAAGTATGTCCAGGGCTAAAAATCGTTGCCAGCCACGCGCCGCGATGGGCAGGAGAACAGCCATGATCTCAACGTTTTCCACGCTGATTTTCATATTTGGGCTTGGATGTGAACCCAGCCCATCGCCACCAAAGCTCCAAGAAGGCCCAGTCGAAAGGCTCTTTTCCGCGGACTTAAACGGGGATGGTACGGATTCACTTTTCCACTTGAATGACGGCACGCTCAGTTGGTCCACGGGGTCGGTCTCTGTGGAGGGCAGCGTTCAAGCATGGGATGCTGGGCCACGATTGGCTGGTCCTGACGAAACCCTCATCCTTGGATTTGGGCGGTCACGTCAGCACCCTAAAGCTGCCCCTACCCTGGTCTTGGTCAATGAGGATGGCGCCGAAGTGATCCCGATAGGCAAGGCCGTTGGTCTTCGGGTGGTCGACGTTTCCTTCGACGCAGCCGGTGTGTTGGTCACGATTTTGGGAGCGGAAAAAAAGGCCCGCGGCTTTCGATTGGATGGCTCGAATTTTGTTCCGGTGACCGACAGCATCATGGGGCTTCAGCAGGTTGCGCTCGACCGAACAGGACATTTTGCGATTGGAACCCTTTATGGACCCACCCCACGTTCACACGGTGGCCTGATCGTTCAGGGCCCCCAGGGCACCAAGAAATCGCTCACGACCACCCGTGGTGTTCGCACCATGATTCTGGCCGATGTGGACGGTGACGGTATCCAAGACCTGGTGGTCGCGGATGGGTGGCACTTTCGGTATGGACACGACGCACAGGCATTGTTGTCCTACTACCCAGGCCCCACTTACGGTGAGCGGGTCGACATCGCAGAGCTTGTGGGCAGCTACACCATCAACCACATCGCTCATGTCCCACGCCAAGATGGCGGGTACCTCATCGTCTTGGCTTCATCGCAAATCGCCAAGATCCAAAACTCTAGCCTTGGATGGACGGTCACCAAAATTGCGGATGCTTCAGATCAGACCAAAGTCTCCATTTGGTCGAGCACAGGTTGGTTTTTCAGCTCCAAACAGCACCATTGGCTGCTTATATCCGATAAAAATCCACAAATTTTGCGACTTCCTTAGGTCGAGTTCCAATATTTGCCTATGGATAACTCCACATCCAAACGTGCCACTGCGGACATATTGCTTTTTTTTGCCAAAAGACGACTATTTTCGATCGTTTCCTTTTTAGCAACAAAACCAATAGCTTAGGCGACTTTCTTCAGGATATCCACAGGTCAAAACCCACTGAAACGTTGTGCGTCTCTGCAATTTCGTTTGCCGCCTGAAAATACTCGATTAAGCCAAACAGGCAGGAGGGAAGGTGGTTTCCGCCTAAACTCTGCACATTCTAACAACGACCAGGGCGTGGACCTGCGCTGGTCGAAATTGAACGGTCCAAACAGGAAAAATACAATGGCTGAAAAGAAGTACTTCGTGCTCCAAGAAAGCGGAAAAGACTCCAACATCGTCTTTGCCTCTCGTCAACCCCGTGGCGCCGCCCTCAAGGCAGCTTCACGTGGACACACCACCATCTCCCTTCGTGAGCGCGGTACCAACCGGGTCCACAACTTCAAGGGCTGGCGTGAGCAGGTCGAAGCACCCAAGAACGGCCCATCCTGGCTTGGCGACAAGGTCTGGAAGTCAAACGTCAAGAAGCTCGGTGTTGACCGGGTCTGATTAAAGACGTTTCAGTCGCTCTTTTGGGCGATTGACGCCAACTGAGAGACCACCCAGCGGGAAACCGAGGGTGGTCTCTCCAATTGCAGACACACCATCGGCGGAAAAATGAAGAGATTTGAGACGGTACTGACCACACTCGCCATCGGCCTGTGCCTGGGTTTTGGAGCGGCCTTGACGATTGGCGAGATGCCAGCCCCATCGCCATCTAGAGCGCCCCTCCCCCAAGCCGCTACCGGCACGGTGCCCACATCGATCGCGCCCAATTCCACCAACCGCCAAACCCGAGTGACCCGAGCTGTGGCCCAAGTCGCCCCTTCGGTGGTCTCCATCACTACCGAGCAGCCCCGTGCGAGGCTTTTTGGGCGCCCTTATCGAGAGTCATCTGCGTCCAGTCAGGGTTCAGGGGTCGTCATCGACGCCAATGGTGTGGTTTTGACCAACGCTCATGTGGTGTCCACCGCCGCACGGATCACCGTGACCTTCGCTGATGGGCTTCAGGCCGATGCCCGGGTGCTGGGATTGTCTGATGGGCTCGACCTGGCCGTTTTACGCATCGATCCCCCCGCCACACTTAAGGCCGTTGCCCTCGGCAGCTCTGGAGCCCTCATATTGGGCGAGCCCGTCATCGCCATCGGCAACCCGTTCGGGCTGGGCCACACCGTGACCACCGGGGTCATCAGTGCCACCAGCCGGGCCCTCGAGACCGACGAGCGAGTATTTCAGGACTTTATCCAAACCGACGCCAGCATCAACCCAGGAAACTCTGGCGGGCCACTTCTGAACGCGGACGGTGAACTCATCGGCATCAACACCGCCATTCGACCGGACGCCCAGGGGATCGGATTTGCCATCCCGATAGATAGGGCCATCAAGGTTGCGCGAGATTTGGTTGAAGATGGCGTGGTTCAGCTGCCGTGGCTTGGGATTTTGGTTGTTGATGTCGCATTTTCCTTTGAGGGCGTTCAGCGCACCGGACCAAAGGTCGTCACTGTTCTTCATCATGCAACCAAGCCGGCCACCATCGCCGCTAATGGACACCTTCAAGCAGGAGATGTCATCTTGGCCATCCAGTCTCGGCCTATTCAGGGCAGGGCCGATATGAACGCCTATCTCTCTTCGTTGACTGCGGGTGAGCCCTTGAGAATAACGGCCCTCCGCCAAGGCAAAACCGTTGAGCTTGAGATGAACACCAACATACCTGGTGATAAAGATGGCCTGAAGGATGCCGCTCAGCGCGTTGGCTGGACACTCGAGCCCTACGGCGATCAGCATCGGCAAATAGTGGTCGTCACGAAAGTTCGTCGATCAGGGACTGCGGCAAAGCTCGGATTGCGGCCAGGAGACATCATTTTGGGAATCGATGGTCGCCATGTCACCCTGCCAGCAGATGCACAAAGCGCCATCCAACAGGCCTTGGCCAAGCATCGTTCTACAGCGCTGATCACCGTGCAGCGTGGCCATGCCCACGGTCGAGTGGCGCTCGCACTTTAGGCCGCGATACCATCAGGGTATGCAACGATTCATTCCCCTGTTTCTGGTGTTGGTTTGTGCTTGTGCGCACCGACAAATCGACGGCACCAAGCACCTGTTCGGACCCGCCACGACCACGGTTCCGTTGCTTCGAAGTCCAGGGGGTGGAGACAAGATATTCGTTGAGGTCAAGCTCTCTGATGGCCAGCCCAGACTATTTTTGGTCGACACCGGCGCTGCCCTCAGCGTGGTCTCTCAACGGGTCGCGATAGAACTCAATTTAGATGTCCAACATAAAAGAGGGCAACTCGCGGGCATAAACGGGAGGACGAACTGGATAGGGGCGCGATTGAGCTCGCTTCGCATCGGGCGATTCACCCTGAAGGACTTGAGGGTCGCCGTCGCCGTCACTGGTATCCCTTCTCATGTGGGAATGGTGCCCCTTGATGGCATCATCGGCAGCGACCTGCTGAGTCACTTCCAGCTGGAGATCGACTACCCAAACCAAAGCCTCACCCTTAGCCTGGCCGACCACAATCCAACGCCCGCCCACGCGGTGCCGCTTTTCCTTCAAGGCCATCATCCGATGACCCAGGCCACGCTCACGGCCCGAAACGGGTCGGGGGAGACAGTAGAGCAGCCTGTGCTCTTAGAGGTCGATACCGGCGCCCGCGGCATATTATTGGTCGGCGGCACCTTGGGGAAACTCGGCCAAGTCAGCACCGTCGGGCAGGAGCCAGTGATTGGCGTAGGAACACCCCCGGTTGGGTCAAACGACGAGCAGACTCGCCGGTTTTCTGTGGTCCGCCTGCCTGTCGGGGGCGTCGTCCTCAATCACACACAAACTGGACGTTGGATTCGGTTTGACGAGCCTCCCTCTCGTCACGATACCCGATTGAAGGGCTTGCTAGGCTACGAAGCCATGAAAGATCACAAGCTGCTTTTGGACTATCCGGCCAAACGGTTTGCCCTCAGCCCATCTGAAGGCGACAAGCCAAAAGTGGATGTCCACGAGTGGTTTATTCGGCGTGGGGAAGCGAGTAAAGATCCACTCATGCGCGTCCGCGCGCTGTATATTATCGGCAAGACCGATGAGGCACGACGACGCCTTGGCAAGCTCGCAAAACGGTCCTCGGAATACCCCGAGGCCGTCGCACTCCTTTCTCGCATTGAGCGACGGGAAGGAAATACAGCGATGGCGGCTGAACGGTTGGCCACATTGTCGGTGCGTGACCTGATCGATACCGGCGAGATTATCAACTCAGTCAATGGGCTCTGGCTTGAAGGGCACACCAAAGAGGCCCTTAAACAAGCCAAGTTTGCCACCATTTTATCTCCACGCGCTTCCCAAGGGTGGATAGCTTACGCCGATGTATTGTTGGCCTCTGGCGACCCTTCGGCTTCTCGAATTGCTGTGGCCGAGGCCATCGCCATCGAAGGAAACCCAGACGCCTATTTGCTGCGCCGGGCGATAATTTCTCGGATGGAGAAGGACTTCGACGGTGCGCTTACCCATTTGCGGCGCTTGGTCCGAAATAAACCCACAGAAGGTTTCGCCCACTGGTTATTGGCCAAAACCGCTGTGGGTAAAGACCGCAAAACCATGGCTCAAGTGGAGCTCTCGGCAATTGAAAATCGCCTGCATCCCGAAGACATTCCACTCGACTTTCTGGCAGGGGCTTGGCACATGCTGCACGACGAAACCCGGGCCCAAACCTTTATGGAGGCCGGACTTGCGCGGGATTGTGGTCGAGCACGCGACCCAGCAAGCGAACTGAATTGCCAAGCATGGTACCAAGCCCTTGCGGGGATCGACCTAGACCAAGCCCAAAAGAAGGTGGAAAAAGCACTGGCTGTTTACCCGCAGCGGGCTGAATTTATGGACACGCTCGCCCTCGTCCTAGAAGCCCGTGGGGACATAAAGGGCGCACGGGCTGCCTCATGGGGCGCGGCAGCACAGGCTCCAGATGATGTCTACCTTTTTGGTCAGGCGCTTCGAATCGATGCGCTCCTCCCTCCCAAATAAGCCGCTCAGACTTGGGACAGTTTTACTTTTTGGCGGGTTAAGGACTCTCATGCGACACATATCTGTTTTTTTTCTTGGGCTTGGAATTTGGGCTGGGTGCGGAAATGGCAATGCTCATGCCGAAAGCATGCCAGGCGTAGCGCCCCCGCCAAGCACTGGTCGAATCGTGGCGGTCTATGACGGCGACACCATGACCCTGGAGTCGGGCGAGCGAATCCGTTTGCGCTGGGTCAACACCCCTGAGCTTCGACCCAAAGAAGATTACGGTATCGAGGCCCGAGAAGCCGCAAGCGCATTGGTGCTTGGCAGAGAGGTCAAACTCATTTTCGGCGCTGTTAAGCGAGACGGTTATGGCCGGCTCATTGCTGGGATTGAAATCGATGAGACCGACCTCTCCACCCACCTTTTGAGCTTGGGCCTCGCCCACCTGTTCATCATTCCACCGGATGCCACCGACCACAGCGCAAGGGTAAAAGCACAAGCCAAAGCCAGGGCCGCAGGCAGAGGCATATGGAGCACAGACCGGTACGAAGGCGTGCTGCACATCACAAGCTTTCACGCCAATGCAAACGGCGATGACCGAGCCAACGTCAACGGGGAATATTTGCGTGTCTGCAATGTCTCCGAAAGAATGGTGGACTTGGACGGTTTCAGGATCGTAGAACAATCCGGTCGCGCCTGGATTTTGCCCCCACTGTTGGTTCCACCAGGGCACACCTTCAAAATCCATTCAGGGATCGGAACCAATCAAGCCGACCCCAGCGCCCAGTTGGCTGTTTTTTTAGGGTCCCACTCCCCGATTTGGAACAACACTCGCGATCGGGCCACACTGTATGACCGTCACGGTCGGGTGATCGACTCTAGGCTACACGCGCCAGCGGGTAAAAACTGAGGGCGCCCACCCCCATGCGTACGGGGGCCACCGCCATCCTGCTCTTTGCAGCACTGTCGCGCCTGTTGCGCGCCGGTGGTCGGTGGGAAGAATGGGCGCTGCATTTTGCCGCCTACAATAACGCCACTACCGCCGAGTTATTGGCCGGCGACACCGTGGGGGCGCTCAGCACTTGGGTGGGCTTGCACCCGCCGTTGTACCCATTTCTTCATGGCCTGGGCACCTTGGTCTTACCCATGCCGGCCATATGGCTAATTTTTAGCTCAGCGTGCAGCCTCGGTGCTGTTTGGTTCATGCTGAGGGCCCACCCATCGACCCTGTTGCCCGCTTTACTTCTGGCGACCGACCCTGTGCAGCTTCATTATGCTGCCGAAGTCAACAACTACCCCCTGAGTGTGTTGGTGATCGCCGCGACGTGGTGGGCACTCCGAAGCAACCGGATTGTGGCCCTGACAGTGTTCGTGGTCATTGGGGCTTGGACTCACATTTTGGCGGGGCTGGTTTGCATCTTGATAGCACTCACCCACCCCAAGCGGATGCGGATTCTGATGGTCGCAGCCTTCGGGGTGATGCCACTGGTCCCAAATGCATGGGCCTTGGCCGTATCAAGCGCAAGTCAACGACAGCCCCCCTTGGACGTTGAACGCTCCATACAAGACGCAATAGACCGGTTTTCAGTCCTGTGGGTCATGTTAATTCCGATGATCCTGCTGGGTGCTCAGGAGGCGAAAGCAGCTGCCTTCGTTTGGGCAAGCACATTGGCAATCTGGGCCGGAATGGTCGGCGTGGGTATCGCAGCGCCCCACCAGTTCCCGTATGCCATGTTGCTCGGGGTTCCGGCTGTTGTGCTTTTAAGCGCCACTGCATCTCGTCATCTTGCCTTTGGCGTCATCATTGTCATCGCAGCCATTGGCCGAGGTCTCGTCGGACTTGGTTCTGGCTTGGCTGACACATGGCATATAGTCGCCAACCAGTCGGTCCACCGGGGCATTGATGCAGTGCTTGACCTGAGCCTTCCTGGAGACGCGATTGTCTTGGTACGTGGCCCTGGCCCGCCCGATGACGACCGCCGACACCACAGTCCAGTGTTGTGGCGCCTGTCTCCTTTTGACGATTGGAACCCGATTTTCACCAAGGCCAGGCCAGACCTTGTTGGGCAACCTTGGCTGCACCGCGGCCGGAGAATCTACACTTTTTCACACCCTCGCCCAAGCCTGGCAATCATTCCAGGGCGCCATGTATTTACAGTTTTGTATGATGGGGCAGAGCAAAACCCAATGTCCATTCCTGACCATCCATTGCAAGGGGATTGGAAAAAAGCTGGACCAGACCTATGGCGTGGGCCTATCGACCCTTCCCAAACTTCTGGAGCAGCTGCCACATCAGGGGGCGAAGAGAGCGATGGGTCACCACCTGGTCCGCCTGAGCCGGGCTGAACCACCGGACGTCCTCGACCGACTCGCCCAAGGCAGGTGAAAATTTGGCGACGCGCTCCGCACATCGAAACTGGTAAACGTACATGGTCTTCAATCGTGGCTCGCGGTCTGGGGTCATAAAGCCGAAACGGACGAAACCCAGGTCATGTTCGACGGTCAAGTCCATTGCTGCACCCATCTCTTCTTGAAGCTCTCGAATGGCGCACTCCACAGGCCCTTCGCCGCTTTCAAGTTTGCCTTTTGCGATTTCCCAGGTGGTGCCAAATCGGCGACGAACCTTTATGAGCGCAATTTCTGGACCATCTTTTCCGTAATAAACAGGAAACCCGCCAGCAGAGTATTGGGAGTCGAAACCTGGCAGAAGGTTGAGCACGTGTTTGAGTGGGACCGATGGCGACTGCCACAAACCGCGATGATTGAACTGAAACTCAGTCGATGCCTGTTTGGCGCGGCTGGCGTTGATGTACAGGACAGCCGGGTTTTTAAAGTTTCTGTGAGCGACCAACCATGCTTGAGACTCTGAACGGGACATAAACAGTTGCCGGCCGCCAGCGAGACATAGGTTACCCGAGGCCTTTGCTTGTTCACCGAGGTCAGCGTCGCAGGCGTGGTACAAAATATCAGGCAGCGTGGGCGCTTTTTTAGCTCTTCTGGACGCGTGACGGCTCTTTCGCTGTTTGGGGCGGTCTTTCTGGCCAGGTTGGTTGGGCTTGGGGTTGGTCATCGCTCACTCATCCTCACCCGTTCACCCAATGGACACAAGCTACTGCAATGGATCCACCAACTTCCGCCACAAATCACCGGCCCCCACTTTGGCCAAATAAGCACTCTGACACAACCACTGCCATCGCGCTTCTCTTCCGTCTGGTGGCGCATCTCCATCGATGGTCACTGCGAAACGGGCATAGTCCACAAATCCACCACCTAAAAATACATAGGTCTGAATCAGCGCGTGCAAGCCACAGTGTTCTGGACCGCTCACACCGATCGCTGGGCCCAAATGCCGGGCGACACGCTCAGCCGATGGACTCAAGGCTGGCAACATTCCTGCCATGGGAAGAGATAAAAGGTGACTACCGACCTCGGCTATCGAGCAGACCAATCCAGCCATCGAAGGCTCGTTTGGTAACTGGTCAAGGCCATTCAACCAGTCCATCACCTCACCCGAAAGTCCTGGTTGGAGACGCTCGGTGAGTTTTTCTATCGCTCCACTTTCTCGTGCTTCTACCCATTGGCTGACCGACAAAGGCGTGGGCAGTGGGTCAGGAATGTCGGTAATTCCAGACTGAACAAAGCGCGTAAAGCTCTCACCGTTCCGACCGGTCATCTCGCGTCCAGCGACGAGTGCCAATGCCACCCTTACAATCGGATCGACTGGTGCACCAAACAGAATATCAAGCAGCGCCGGTTCTGCGGGACACCCAACAGCGTCCAAAGCACGCCTCAACACGTTTCCTAGGTTTCTGCCCTGCGGATCTGCATGCCGGCACAAGCCCACGACCGCAGTTGAGCTCGGATGGATACCGACACCCGCACGGTCCACTTGGAACCAATCGCTGAGACCGCCAGGCTCTAGGCTTAGCAATAATGGCGATATGGCAGGCCCAGGCATGCACACAAGGCCGTTTCGCCCTCTTACACGGCCAACGCCACACCCGGACAGCACAGGGCTATTCACCAGGGCCGGCCCTGGCACCGATGCGGCGTCCTCAGGGGATCCTTCGATCACGACCTTTATGGGATGACCCAAGCGTTTCGCGTGGGTCAATAGCAAAATTCCAGCTGTCACTGTGGACGCGCTGCTTCCCCTGAGAGCTACTTGCACTTGACCTCCAACAGCACCCTAACGCCGAGGCTCAGGTCGGCCCATGGCAAGATGAAGTGCCCACGCTGGTCCGCACAACCAAATGCCACTGCCCAAAACAACACGCCAAACAAGGTCCTCTCCCCACACCGCCCATATGGCGAACAGCGCGATGGCTGCCACTGAAAGAGATGTGGCCGCCACGAGTCTAGCCTCATGCGGCGACACAAAGCCCTCACTCAAAAATGGCGCGTCCCCTCGGCTGGCTCGGAGGTTTCGCCATTGCAAAAATCCCTGGGAAATCACCAACAGTCGGGTTCCCGATATCAATCCCAGGCCGGCCAACAGCGCACAAATGAGGCCCATGGGGCGCCCCAAAAATTCTGCCCCTTGCAAGCCAAACCAAAATGCAGATGCCAATACAAACCACAAAGCCAAAGGACCAGCCATGCCAGAAAAGGCTGCCATAAACCAAATCCGGCTGATGCTCGGCCGCTCACGGCCCGCGGGAGTCAGGCCAGCATTTCGCTGATGGTGATCTGCGTCTCCACGGATAAATTCAATGTGCTCAGCGACGAAGGGCACGACAACGAGCTGCCGTGGGCTGACACCCTCCGGCTGCCAAGGCTCGAGCACGCTCAACATCGGATGACCAGCCAGGCACCGACCCGCGTGTGCCCTACCCTTCATCCGGATTTGATACCGCCCATCTGCTGCCTTGGCCGACACCTCGACCTGGGTCGATTTGAGCAAAGCGCCAATCGTTGGGCTTCCTGTGGGAAAAAACAGGTGAAAAACATCCTCAAACGGTGCGCCGGTCGCCGAGTTGGCCCCTTCATAGGCGTGGGTCGACACCTGAACCGGCCCATGACTCGCCAGGATTCGGATGACCTCAGTGGGTATATTTAGCTGGCTCATCGAAGACTTCATGGTGCTTAGTGTACCAGAGCCGCTTGCCGTTGAATCCGCAACTTGAGCCCCGCTCGTCGCGCCAAAGAAAACCAGCCACCCATACCTCCAGGCCGGGGACTTCCTTCTAAGGCCGTCCTGAGCTGTGGGGCGTTTCCCACCAAGCTTCCTCTTGGACCGATCGGTTGCCACGCGCTCCACCATCGATTGTCCGGCCATTCGATGAATGCGCTCGCCACCCAAGCGCCGTTTAAGGGCCCTTTTCCCCGAAACCGGAAGGCGCCCAACATCGCCATACATTCGATCCCATCCAAAGACGCCATCGCCGCGAGCATCCGCTGGCGACCGTTTGGAGACTGTGTTTTCATTTCTGTGAGTCGAAAACGATCAATGGTGTCTGCGGAGATTAAAAAAACCGCTGGCGCGGGTCGCCCTCGCGTGAGTGCGGACTCGACCATTCCGAATAGGCTCAGCCCCAGCGCCCCGTCCTCGGCTGGGTACAGCGTTTGATCCCGAGGCCCTACAGAGCCACGAATCCGAAGCCCGGCCGGCGCGCTCATGTGCGAGAGGCTTGGAGTTCCGCATCGGCTGCTCGGACCTTGTCTGCCATCGCATCGAAAGCGGCGACGACCCTGCCCTGAACATCTGGATCAGCAGCACCGATGATGCGCGCGGCGAGCCAAGCTGCATTTTTTGCTCCAGCCTTCCCGATGGCCACCGTTGCAACTGGGACGCCCGGTGGCATCTGTACCGTGGCCAGCAGTGCATCAAGACCATCCAATGAACTATTGAGTGGGACGCCGATGACAGGCAATGGTGTGCGTGCGGCGATTGCGCCTGCCAGATGGGCTGCCATGCCGGCACCGCAAATCAGGACTTTCATGCCTTTCTCTACTGCGGTTGTCGCAAAAGTATCGGCCTCGACCGGCGTACGATGAGCCGACATGATTCGGATTTCGTAGCCGATATTAAGGGCGTCGAGCACCTCTCCTGCAGCGGTCATGGCAGGAAGATCTGACGCGCTCCCCATGACGATTCCGACTAAAACTGGCTTGGACATTATCGTGTACCCCCGATGTCTGACCGCCAAACAGCGGCCTCAAAGTTAATCTTACTAACTTGCTCATAGGCGCGAGTGGCAGCTGATTTGAGGTCTGAGCCAAAGGTGGTCACCCCCAAGACTCGGCCACCTGCCGTGCTCAAAATGCCATCTCGACTTTGGGCACCCGCAAAAAATGTCACCGCGTCGGCTTGCGGCGCAGCCACCCCGGTGATGATGTGGCCCTTTTCTATCGGTCCAGGGTATCCACCAGATGCCATCACCACACAACACGCAGCGCCAGGCCTCCACTTGAAAGGCCGGGGCTCAAGTTCGCCAGAGATCGGAAGAGCACACGTCTGAACTCCAG
>OBJC01000119.1_pt1 | contig 14520 bp, 13 predicted proteins | sample 1481521 | NCBI WGS metagenome assembly OBJC01 (sample SAMEA2341961, study PRJEB22496) | metagenome | biome: marine; feature: hydrothermal vent; material: water | place: Pacific Ocean | collected 2011/2012 | reverse complement strand
CGTGTGCTCTTCCGATCTGTGTTGATTGGCTTTGCTCAGCCGGTGGACGACCATATTCAAGGGTCTCCAGCGCTTGTTCAAGGGTCTCCAGCGCCGAGCCAGCGGGAGCTTTTGGACGAGGCTGTGGCTTTGCGGCGGGTGGGCGCTTTTGATGCGGCGCAAGATTTTCTTCAAAGGGCTGTAGAACGCGACGGGAATGTCTCAGCGCAGGTTGCTTACCAGCAGGGTGTGCTCGCCGAGGTGACCGAGCGCTGGCCCTACGCCATCGCAGCGTATGAGCGAGTGGAATCGCTTTGGCCGGGGTCTGAGGCTGCTGCTGATGCACGGTTTAGGCGGGCATATTGTCTAGAGGAACTCGGTCAGCACAGGGCTGCGATTAAGGTGGTTGTTGCCTTACAGCGTGATGGGGCGTGGAGTGAGGTGGACCAACGCAGCATGTTGTTGCAGCGGGGCATCACCGAGGTGCGGCTGGGGCGAAAGCGTGTGGGTATCAAACGGATCTTGGCGGCCCTTGGGTCGGGTGAGGACGACAAGACTTGGATTCGGGCAAAGGCTCGGCTGGCTTTGGTTCGGGTCCAGCTCGAAAAGGCGGCGAGGATCCGATTGAAGGGCAACGCGAAGGCAGCCAAACGCCTCAAAAAGCGTGCGGCGCTGATTGGCGCTGCGGAGCGTCAGGCGGTGGTGATGTTTGGCTTGTCTGAGCCCGAGTTTGCCTTGGAAGGCTTGTTGATGTTGGGGGATGCGTACCTCAAGTTATTTGAAGATATGATCGCTTATCCTCCCCCGCGCTCCGTGGATGCAGGGCAACGTGATGCTTACCAGGCGGCGGTTTTGGCCAAGGCAGCCATCTTGAGGACGAAGGCCCATGCCCGATATGAGGAGGGTGTGCGTGTGGCGGTGCGGACCCAATGGGTGGGTGGGGTGACCGGCCGCCTAAAGACATCACGAGATGCTGTGGCTGCTCAGTTGGCAGCGTCGATTCCGCGCTGAATTTCGGCCTCAACCATGCGTAAAAAGCGTTCAGCGCCCTCATTTGGGCCAAAATTACAGGCCAGGCTGTGGTTTTCGCCAATGACGGTGATGGTCATGGTGTCTTCTTTGGTCCGTGCGACCTCGGTTGCCCGCACCAGGGCCCAGGGGATTGTGGTGGTTAAACCATCCTCTAGGCGACTCAAGTGTTTGGTGGTGAGCACGCATGCGGTGGTGCCATCAAAGCGTGGGCTCTCATCGTGCCAGGCTGCGGGGATTTCGGTGAGGCTGAGCAACCCGGCCTTGCGCATGGCTTGAAGCCGCCAGACCGCGACCTCTGAGCCGTGGACCAGGCCGCGGGCTTCTTCGGGCTCGGAGTTGAGCAAACCGATGGTGGCGCCCACAATGCCGGCGATTCCGATGATGCAGACCCCAATGAGAGCGATGGCATACAGTCCCATGCCACAGCCCGCGGCACCGGTATGGATCGTCTTGTTGCCTTGCATGGACGAGTGCTATCCCTCCAAAGCCGCACAGGCTACGGGGCTATAATGGCTGGTATTGCATTCTTTGATCTTGACCGCACGGTGTTGGATTGTAATTCAGCCACCTTGTGGGTGCGGCGCCAGGTTCGCCAGGGGCATATGGGCAAGCTGTTTGCGGCCAAAATGGCCGGAATGATTGGCCTATACCAACTCGGTTTCGGCAATGTGGATGACACGGTAAAGCAGGCAATTTTAGCGCTTAAGGGTCAAGACGAGTCGGATATTATCGCGCGGACAGTCGCGTTTTGGCAGGACGAAATCGCCCATCGGGTGCGTCCGGGGGTGGCTGCAGTGTTGGCGGCGCATCGCAGCCAAGGCGAGGCATTGGTGCTGTTGACCGGAAGCTCAAGCTATATGTCGGCGCTTGTTGTAGAGGCGCTTGGGCTTGATGGTGCCCTCTGTACCCGCTTTGAGGTACAGGATGGGCGCTTTACTGGCATGGGCGAGCTCTGCTACGGTGACGCAAAACTGGTTGCGGCTCAGGCCTATTTGGCCGACAAAGAGGCCGCGCTTATCGATTGTGCTTTTTATACCGACTCGTTTACGGATTTACCCGTGATGCTTCGGGTGGGGCGCCCGGTGGCAGTGGCCCCAGATCCGAGGTTGAAACGTCACGCTCGGCGTGCAGGTTGGGAGATCGCGGACTGGGGGTGAGCGGTACCAGTCATGATCCAAAAAAATAAACCACCAGCACTGGGGGATGGAAAGGTAACCGGACAAAATATGTCCGAATTTAAGAATGACGTCGTCTGAATGATAGCCTATTTATGTTGTTGAGAGTGGTGCTCTCACCTGTTTTGGCCCGAGCTTATGGCTTCGCCGTGCGCACAGATCACCGCTTGTTCATCACCACCCCTATCTCCGTATTTTCGCCTTTTTTATCGGTCGGTAATCTTGCCGGCCTGGCTGCCGCCGTCTTCTCACCCCGCACAGGATTTTTTTTGAAAACACCCCATAAACTCGCCAATGGCCTTCGCTTTGCGATGAATTTTCCACAGCCTCAAGTCGGGGCAGAGCTCAACGCTTTGCTTCGGGCTGTGAGCGGACAATTTTATTGTTTGCACCTCGAGGCCGTCGCCCACAATCGCCGGTGGCTCGCCCAATATCTGAGTCGTCAGGGCAAAGAGGACGACGCCATGGTGATGGACTTGGCTGCCGATCAGGCCGATGCGCGGCTTTTGATTACACAAGGTGCGCTCATCGCTCGCAGCACATCTCCGGGCACAGCATGAGGCAGGTCAAAGCGGTCAGACCGCTGCACGCGGCCTCGGTTGTGTCTTCGGTCCCTGATTTTTCAGACGAGGTACCCTTTTGAGCCCATCAAGCGTCCAATAAAGGAAACACCTTTGAGTCTGGACAAAACACCTCGGCTGGAAAGCCGTTGGGCGCGCCGCCATCGAGGCATAGGGAGCGTTTGAGTACAAAGTCACCGAGCAGGGGGTTTTGTCTAAACAGCTTGGCGATACCTGCCTTGTCTTTCCATTGGAGCAGACCCATGGCCCAAAGCTGGGTGAGGTTTATCAAGGGGTCGATGCCAGGAATCGGGTGATCGGAGCCGTTTACCAGACGATGGTGCAAGTCGGTGCGGCCAAGCAAAGTGTTCGCCACCCCGCCCACCCGGTTGATCAGCAAAATTGCGGAAATCTCTCCGAAGAGTTGGCCTTCGTAGGCTGGGGTATCCATCATGCGCATAAACAAGCCGAAGGCCCGTGTTTTTGGATGGTCTGGATGGTCCAAATCGAGGGACTGCCCATGGCTCGCGCAGTGGGCGACGATGACCTTCACCCCCGCATCTAAGGCCGCACGCAGCCTCAAGGGGTTTCCAAATTCTTGGGTGTGAGGGGATGGAACCGCCGACTCTTCGCCACCATGGCTGAGCAAAGTCAAACCCCGCTCGGCCATCGCCTTGTAGGCTGGTGCGCACAAATCGTGGGCCGGATCGATGTGCATGGCATTTGGCAGCCACTTGATGGCAATCGCACCTTTGTCCGCCGCAGCGTGGAGGGCTGCCACCGCGTCTTTTCGGTATGGGTGGACCGAAGCCACCGGTACAAATTGAGCCGAGGTCTTCACCACATCAAACAGATGGCTGTTGGGAATATAGAAGACCGTTTTTTCAGGTTGTGCCACCCCGGCCTCGCTGTACACCTGGTCGAATGCCAACAAGAAAAAACGCCCCTTGGTGGGCATCGCCTTTGTCCGGGCTCGAAAGACCGACATATATTCTTGGTCCACCCGGCCGAGGTCTTTGATGCCGCTGGCCTTTGCATAGGCCCGAAATCGAATCCAGTTTAGGGGTTGGCTTAGGCCGCCGGTCATATCGGGGTGCACCCTGGCACCTGAGCCGCCATGGCCCATGCCCACGATATGATTGTGGACGTCCACATAGCCGCCGGGCTTGATGCCTTTCATCGCCCGGTCGATCAGCGTTTGGGTGGATGTGTTCTCAGCATGAGCGGGCCCGGAAAAGGCGGCAGATCCCAATGCACAGGCCCCGCCCAAAAAAGCTCGGCGAGACACGTGATGTTTCATGATTGCGCTTGTACTGTGCCCGGATGTTCGGCATCGTCCAAAACGATTGTGACGGCAGTGTTGGGCTGCCATGCGGCCCTTCGGAGCACTGCCAGCCCCATGCATCCATCGTCGGTATTGGTCGCTGATTTGACCACCCCGACCGCGGTGTCATCAAGCATTACAGTGCCACCGATAGCTTGGGCGGCGGGACTGTCGATGGCGACACGATGAAGGCGTTTGGTGATCTGACCCTTTACATCCACCCGGTTGATCACCTCTTGGCCCAAATAGCATCCCTTATCGAAATTACAGACTTCTTCATTGAGCCCCAGCTCGTGGACCATGGATTTCTCTGTCCCATCCACTGGCCAGCGTGCCCTGCCATGGCGGATGCGCAATGCCTCGAGCGCAAGATGCCCGATACCGACCGCGCCGGACCTTAGGAGCTTGGCCCACACATTCTCGATTGCCTCCGTGGTGACCCACAAGTCAAAGCCACCAAGCCCGCTGCGGTCCTTCGCACCCACTAAAATTCCGTCAGATGCCAAAGCGTGTTCACCCGCTGGGGGTACGGGAAAACCTGCAGTTTCAAGCACGCTGGCCGCCTGTGGCCCCTGTATCGAAAGAATCCAAGGCGCCTGTTGGCTGACCGTCATCTGTACATCATCAAAAACGATGTACATCTCGTAGCGGGACTCAAACCACTCAGCGGTGACACCTTCGAGGACACCCTCAAACTTGTCGTCTGCTGTGCAGTATAGGTCGATTAAGCCTTGGATGCGTCCGCGGTCATCGCACATCGCTGACCGATTGCATTGGCCTTCATTCAGCTGGCGAATATTGTTGGTGAACATGCCATTGGCGAAGCGTCGCGCATCTGGACCTTCCAAAATAACCGTGCCCAGATGGGACAAGTCTACCAAGCCCGCCCCGGTTTGGGTGGCGTCGAGTTCGGCCTTGATGCTGGAATAGACCAGGGGTATTTCCCAGCCCTCAAACTCGCCCAGTTGTGCGCCGGCGGTGGTGTGTAGGCTGTTGAGTTGGCTGTGGTTCATGTCTCATCCTTGAAGTTTGAGCGGTCGATGAGGACCGTGGCAGTGTCGGGGTCTGAGTCCAGATTGCCAGGCAGAAAAATCGGACTCAGGGCTGGAGAAGGAGCAGGGGGTGCCATCACTGTGTGCACCTCTGTTGCGTCCTCGATGTCGAGGTCTATCCCAGCAGGGAGCGGTCGTGGGGTTGGGGTTTCGGCCTGAACTTCATCATCATCATCATCATCATCTTCTGGGGCCATTGGCTGAGGCTTGGGTCCAGACGGTACTGGCGGCAACAACACCGCATCTACCGACGGTGTGAGTTTGTGGCTTGGGGGTGTGGGCACAACAGGCTGACTGCTGGCGTGAGCATCCACAGTCATCGGCGGTGGCTCGGGCGGTGGGGCTTCGTCTTGGTTTTGCTGCCGGATGCGAAGGAAGATGAACAGGCCACCCACACCGACCACCGCGATAAATGAAAACAAACAGCCCAAGCCCAGGCCGATAAAATCTTGAAGATTGAGGTGGTTCACCATTCGCTCCAGGGGCGTTTACTCTAAACCGCTTAATCCGATGGACCACACCCCGTTGCTACCCCAGTCCGTAACCAGCAAGTCCTGATCACCGGTCATCCTGCCGGGTTGTCCTAGCTCAGGGGTGTCCAGGCGCAGGTCAGTCCCCAACTCAAAAACTCCCCAGTTGGGGTTGCTCGCCCACACCCTGCCATCGATGATGTGCAAACCATTGACCTCCCGATCATCGATGAGCTCAGGGCTTCCGCCCGGCCAGGGGATCCGCACCACACCATCGAGGCCCCCAGCATAGACATGCCCCTCGTCTGCGGCCAACGCAGAGACTTCGGTGAGTGGAACATTGAGCTGTTCCACGGTTTCCCCGCCATTTCGGACCACAAAGAGCACCCCCAGGGTGGTGTCGGCCAACACCCAAGCCCCGTCGCTGGCTCGGCATAGGTCACGGGGCTCCCGAAATATCGTGGCTCCGGCCGCGGTCGCGATCACGGTGCCCACCCGGCCATCAAGGCGCATCAAGGCCCCAGATTGGCGGTGGTTTGAGGTGGTGTAGTACAGGGTGTCGTTATGCCAGGCGATGCCAAAGACAGAGCCCGCATCATCGGTGTGGGTCTCCACATCACCTGTGCTTGGGTCCCAAACATCGATGGCATGCTCGGCTACCGACACAAAAATTCGTCCATCTGGAGCCACTGCGATGTCAAATGGCACACCGACAACCTCAAATATGGGGCTCGAGCTCACCGCCTCTGGTGCTGGGTCATCGTGGCCTGGCCCAGCTTGGTTATTGGAATGTCCGGGGTCTGAGCGCAAGCCCGAGTCGTCCGCATGTTTTTGTGGTCCACAGCCCCAAGCGAGGATGGTAAAGAAGGTTAGTGCGCTGGGGGTATGCATATGCACATCCTGCCACGAGGAGATGAGGAATGCCGAGCACCGATCAACTGATGGCCTGGATGGACCCCACGCGCTGGGGCTTCGACATGATCGACCCCCGCACTTTATGCGTCGTTATTGGTGTGTTGCTGTTGGTCGCTGGCGGGCGGCTGTATCGCTTGATGTTGGTGGGGCCAGGCTTTGTGATGGGGGTGTTGCTCGCCACCCATTATGCCCCCGCCGGCAGTGACACCATGAAGATGGCCATCGTGGTCGGCTGTGGTTTGCTTGGTGCGTTATTGCTGCATTTGATGGAGCAGACTGCGCTCCGAATGGTGGGTGTCGCGTTGATGATTGGGGCGGTGACCGCCGTGGCCCCAGAGGTGTTTGGGCCCAAGCCTCCATGGTATTTGAACTACGCTGCGGGCGCTATCGGGGCGATTTTCTTTCCGAGATTCTACGCACGTGCCTTGCCATTATTGACCTCATTATTGGGTGCGCTCTCTGTGGCTTGGGCCCTCGGACGCCAAACCGATGTCTGGATGATCGGCATCCTGACTGTGTGTGGGGCCATCGTTCAGACCTTCATCTCTGGACGCAAGCGCTAAGGTTTGGCTGCTTGCCGAGGCCCCATGGTGCCGCCGAGACGTTTCATTCTTCGACGATAGCGCTTGTCTTTTCGCTTGGCTCCCCGACTGAGTCGCACCCAGTCCTTAATCGGTGGGGAATCGATTCCGTCGCCGGCCAAAAAGGGCAACAGGTCTTTAGCCAAAGCCTCGACCACCTCGGGATAGTCCTCGGCCAAGTCCACCCGGTTGATGGGGTCTGCCAGCCGGTCATATAAATCCACCCGAATCCCCCGGGCGAGGGCATGCCAAATCAACTTGTACTTGCCCCGTTGAACAGCACGGTCTTTGGCGGCGATGAGCCTGGGTAGGAATTTTGGCCGAATGTAGACCTGATCGGCCTCAGCATCGAATTCATAGCGTTTGGACACCCGCTTGAAGGGGTATTTTTTGTGCCCGGTCGCCCAATAGCGGGGCTCGCTGAGACCCGTCTCCATGTACACCAAACGGTCGGCGTCTTCGGTCTCACCCCGGGCGAGTGGCATGATGGAGCGCCCCGAGACTTCAGACGGCCATTCAAGCCCAAAAAGCTCTGCCACGGTTGGGGCCAGGTCGATGAGGCGAATCGGGCTGTCGACCGTCTCTCCCGCATGAGCACCGTCGGGAAAACGGATGGCGAAGACCACGTTGCTATGCCCTTCGCCGTACATATGGAAACCGTGGTTTGGCCCACGCCACTTGTAGGGCAAATCCGGCTCCCAGATTTCTTCGCCATGGTCGGAAAACAAGATGACGATGGTGTTGTCGGCCAGGCCGCTTTGTTCCAGCTCTTCGAGCACAGCCCCCACCAAATCGTCTGCCATGCGGATGCCAGAGTCATAGATTTTGAGGTCTTGGATGGCGATGGCTTCGGCCTTTTTACCCCGAGCCCCTTCGATCTCGTTGACGATCAAAGAGGAGCCTGAAGCCGAATATTTAAAGCGGTTTTTGCCGGTGTACCCATCTTGGTCAAACATGCGGTACCAGGGGTAAACCCGGTCGCCTGGCACATGGAGCACGCAAGAGTGCATGGCATAAAAGAACTTCCCGGAGCGCGATAGCTCTGCGAGCCCATCGACCGCCCAGTCGACGAACTGCTGGGGTCGGTATGAGGAACCGAAGGACTGATTGTAAGCTTGGACCGGTAAAAAGCTGAAGCCCACCCGGTTATGAAGCAGCCCGTGAAAGGCCCGAAATCGAGGCTCGTTGATACTGATGGCAAAATTTTGAAGCCCGACCACCGGCTGGCGAATCATCTCAAATCCAGTCTCTGGGACCATGTATGAAAAGCGACTGTCGTCGGTGGCAAAGCCCGTGGCATATCCCGCATTGCGCATGACGGCGGGCAACAGGGCTTGGTCAGGGACCAATTTGTCGGCGGTGGGCAGGTTGTCTCGAATGCCGTGAACCGTCGGCCATGTGCCGCTCAACGTGGTGGTCCAAGCAGGGTAGGTGCGGGCAATTTGGGTGAAGGCTTGTGTGTAAACCAGGCTGCTGGCTAGAAATTTATCGATATTCGGACTGGTGTTTCGGGTGTTTCCGAAATGTCCGAGGCGGTCCAAACGCAATGCATCCACACCGATCAGCACCAGGTTTGGGCCATCATTGTCTTGGGCCCGTTGAGGCTGAATGGGCTGCAACAGGGCGGTGATGGCTGCTGCATACAGCCCTGCCATCGACAAACGCTTGAAAAATTGCCGGGGATGATCGTGTCCCCATCGGCCCCAACCAAGGCCAACGAATGTCATGATGGCGGCCACCCAGGCGATGTCTACCCACATTGGCTCTGCAAATTCGGCCCAGTGGCGGCGGTATGGAAACCAAGCATACAAACTAGGAAAGGTGATCAACTGACGGGCGATGCCCAGGCATGTGGAGATAAAAAACAAGCTGGTAAGGGTGCCAAGCCAGGCGCGGGTGCTTTGGATTCGTTCAGCCCAAATCCGGCAAAGCAGTGTGGCCATCAAGCCCGCCATCAGGCCCATGCACAAATAGGCCAGGGCTGCCCCGGCGATAAACTCGGTCACCGCGCCACGCAGGGCATTGACCGTGGTGGGGTCGGTCTGGATGCGTCCCATGGCCCGATTGAGGTTGAAGTAGCTATCGAGGGCGTCCCACACGAAGAGCCCCGTGAACCATAGGAGTCCATAGCTAAGGTTTCTGCGCCATCGGTAATTGGGTGCGGAAGGGAGCATGTGCGGTGATTATCACGGTGGGCGACTGCGAGTCGGGCGGTATTTTGGGTTAGCTGGGTGGGCCGAGTCGGCTGGTGCTTTGTGCGCCTATTGTTGAATTTCGCTATTGTGTTTTCAAAGGGAGCCGGACGTGCGGATCATACTCATCAATCCACCGATCGACTGTGTTCTCGAAAACGGTAATGCATCACCGGTAACTTCATATTTGTTCTACAACTCCGCCCCCCTCGGCTTGTTGTACATCGCCGCTGCGGTTCAGGCCGAAGGGCACACAGTGTCCGCCATTGATGGTGCAGCAGAACAGCTCGATGTGGCTGGTGTGACCCGTCGTGTGTTGGACTTTCGGCCTGACGTCATCGGCATTGGCTCTTTTACCGTCAGCTTTGAGACCACCCGGCGTCTGGCGGCCCAACTGAAATCTGTGCTGCCAGATGTGCCCATTGTACTCGGGAGCTACCATGTGAGCTTGGTCCCAGAAGAGGCGATGGCAGATGACTGCTTTGATGTCGGGGTCATCGGCGAGGGTGAGAACACCATGATTGAGCTGGTCAATCACTATGGTGGCGGTGGCGATCTAAGAGACATCGACGGCATCTGCTTTCGTGGAGATGACGGCCAGCTTCAGTTCACCAACAAGCGGAAAAAGTTCAAAAATCTCGATGATTTCCCTTTTCCCGCACGGGATCTTTTGCCCCCGAATATTTACCGACCCGTCCCTGTTGACGAGCACGCGTTTCCCAAGTTTTCCATGGTCACGAGTCGGGGATGTCCTCATGCCTGTGCTTTTTGCCAGAAGTCTCGCTCGGGCTACCGCAGTCACTCCCCGGGCTATATCGTCGACGAGATCGAACACCTGGTCCGTGATTTTGGGGTTGCCGATATCGCCTTTGTGGACTCCTTGTTTTGCGCCAATAAAAAACGGGTGCACGCCATCTGTGATGAGATTTTGCGCCGTGGCGTGAAGGTGAGCTGGACCTGTTCGAGCAGGGTTGAGGTGGTCGACAAACCTCTGCTCGAAAAAATGAAGGCGGCGGGCTGCTGGCGCACTCGGTTTGGTGTGGAGTCAGGCTCGGACAAGGTGCTCGACTTTATCTCCAAGGGCATCACCAAAGAAAAAATTCGCAACGCGATTACCTGGGCAGATGAGGTTGGCTTGCGGCCGAAAGCATTCTTTATGGTGGGTCATATGCCCGACACTCGGGAGACCATCCTAGAGACGATCGCATTCGCGAAGTCGATTCCGCTTCATGATGTGACGGTTCAAATCAACACCATTTTGCCCCAAACGCCTCAAGAGGAAATTTGGGAGAGTGAAGGCGACAAATGGGGGCGTGTGGTCAACCCTGGGCACGATGAGAAGTCCTTTTGGGAGCCCACCTTTGTGCCATGGGGACTGGAGCCACGGGATATTATCGACCTTCATCGTCGGTTTTATCGGGAGTTTTATTTCCGGCCTGTGACCTTGGCCAGGCATGCGGAGTACATGAACAGCTGGGCGGATGTGCGGAAGTATTTGGCGGCTTCCAACCTGTTTACCTTCCTGTTTTTCAATTCTGAACAGCCTGCCCTCGATAAATTGCGTTCACTTTTCGGCTCTGGTGGTGTGGATGCTGCGGCTGCCAAATAGGCTGATATTTTTCGGCTTGATTGGCTGCGCTCAGGCCCCCGATGAGCTTGGCTGTCATGACCCAGCCTGTCGGACGGAGATTATTCTCACCGCTCACGACGTCAATGGGGCTGAGGTGCCCGGGCATCTTGCGGCCCTCAGTGATGAGCTGGAACGCATCGGTGTCATCTCGGCCCTGGTCGATCACGACCCCGAGGGGGCTTCGGCCTATTGCAGCCTGCTGCCTCGGAGTATTTCGCGGCGCCGGTGTGAGCATGTGAGCGGGCGAAGTCATTTGTGGGATCCGCCGAAACAAACGGTCGGCGTGGGCTCTCGTGCGGGCATCGGTCCGGTGTCGGCGCAGTGGGGCGCGGGTGATTTGTCCCCATCGTCGTTGATTTACACCCGCGGTGTTTCCGGGAGCTTCGGCCTTGATGTCGACCCCCACGCCACGGCTTGGGGCCGAGCGATGCAGGCAGCTGAGGCGGGCGAGGTGGAGCCGGCGGCCAAGGCCTGTGCGAGCATTAGGGGGGGGCTACGGTGGCGCTACGACTGCTTTTTCTCCGCTGCGGTGGCTCATGTAGAGGTCTGGGACCGGGCTCATTTGTCTGATACGGTCGCTTTGTGCGGCGGGTCGGGGACCTTTCGGGGGCTTTGCTTGGGCGCTGTGGTGAATGCTCTGGCCTCGGCAGCACCACCGAGCGATGATGCCGATCCATTGACTTGGGCCCCGGTGATGATGCGGGCGTATGGCTTGCGAGAGGCCTTGTCGGACAGTCCGCTACAAGCGGATGCTTTGGACCGATTTTGGGCGCTCGTCAGCTGGCATAGTGTGGCCAAAGCCACGGCCATGAGTGGCGATTTGATCGATGTCTTGCCCTTGGCCGCCGGCGCTCATGTGCGGGCGGCCATGGCGGCTTCGGTGTTGGCTCGGGTAGAAGTGCCCTTGAATTTGGGTAGCGCTGTTGGCTTGGTCAACACGGTGCTTGACCGGCGGGCCAACCAGGGCGGCCAAGTGGCAGCAACCCCCAATGTTCAGCATGCCGGAGCGGTGTCCGATATGTGGCCGTTTGACGCTCCAGGCGAGGCGCACATAGCAGCAGTGTCCTATTTGGGCGCCTCTCGCCGGACGATCGCATCCGACCCATCAACCGACACGGTGTTGGTGGTTTTGGAGGCTGCGGCACGGCTTAAACCATCGTGGAAAAGCTTGATCGATGAGGCCAAAACCCATGGCGATCAGCGGGTGCGTTGGACTGCTCTTAGGCTCGCGGATCAACTGGGTTCTGAAGCGTTGGGGCAGGCGCCTACTTCAGTATCTTCAACACCCGTTGGGCAGAACTCAGGTTTGTAATCGACTCAAGCTCGGTGTTGCCTAATGGGTTGTCGCCGGTGTTGGTCATGGCCCTGAAAAACCCACGCAGGGTCCGGCGGGGTCCGATTTCGATGATGTGATTGGGCTGGCGGTTCAGCAACACGGTCATATTGTCCACCCAGCGCACCGTGTTTGAAATTTGCAAGGTGAGTGCATCGATAAGGGCATCCGGGCTGCCTGTATGCCAGTTTCCCGTGGTATTTGAAACCACAGAGTGGCTGAGTTCCGCAGTCCATGATGGGGCGGATTCGCTGAGCAAGGCCCGAAATCCGGGTTCGATTGTGGCCATCAAGCGCGAATGAAAAGGTGCGCTCACCGTGAGCGGTCGGAATTGAGCATCCGTCGACTCTGGGCGGTCGGTATAGCGGGCCACAGCGGTTTGAATATCCTTTGTCTCACCGCTGATGACCACTTGATTGGGGGCGTTGTGATTGGCGATGGCGACATTGAGACCGTCCAAACAGTTTTGTAAAACCGTCCATGGCAAAGCGTTCTGGGTGATGGCCATCATGGCACCGACGTTGGCCGGTACAGCGGCTTGCATGCGCCGGCCGCGCTGCCTCACCAAGGATAGGGCCTCGGAAAACGGGATGACGCCTGCGGCCACCAGGGCGGTGTATTCGCCCAAGCTGTGCCCACCAAAATGCGTGGCGCCGATGGAGGATGCCAATGGCCGAAACATCGCTATCGAAGCCGTGAGGATTGCCGGCTGGGTAAACTCGGTCATGTGCAGGCGTGGGTCGTCGCTAAAACACAAACCGGCCATATCAAAGCCCAAGGTGTCCGACGCCTCCTCAAAAACTGCGGCGGCTTGAGGGTGAGCCTCATAGAAGTCTTGGGCCATGCCCATCCGTTGGGAGCCCTGGCCACAGAAGACGATAGTCGCGCTCATGTCTGCTCCTGTGGGTGGGTTGATTATCCAGTGAATTTTTGTTGGCAAGGGTTACAAAGACCAAAATTGTCATACCAGGGGCTTCAACATGAGCAATACCGCAGCATCAAGGCAGCTAAAAACCCTCCTTTTGGAGGCTAAAAGTGTGCTTTTTACCGGGCCTATTGGCCCAGATGGCGACTCCTTCGGTGCGTGTTTGGCCCTTGCTAAGGCCACCGCGCAGTTTAGCACTGCAACCCTGCATGTGGGTGGTGAGGCGAACTTTCGCTACGACTGGATGCCCGGTGCGGAGACGCTTCTCAAAGATCTAGACTTGGCCGATAGTTATGATTTGGTCGTGGTGATGGACGGGGACCGCCATCGGCTCACCCCCGTTGTGAGTGCGCTATTTCAGGCCGCGAAGGCGACGGCCTTGGTCGATCACCACGGGTCTTCGAGCCCCGATGGCTACGATGTCGTCATGCTCGACGCCACCTCTCCGAGTACTTGCGAGATGGTGTATACGCTTATCGACGGTTGGGGCATCGCACTCGATAAGGCCATGGCCACACATTTGTACACGGGTATCATCTTTGACACCGGTGGCTTCAAGCATGAAAACACCCAAGCAGCCACCCATCGTCTGGCCGCTCGGCTCATCGAGCTTGGGGTCGAGCCTTCGCCGATTCACGCAAAAGTGCTTCATGAGCGGACTGCGGGAGGGCTTCGGCTTTTGGGCGAAGTGTTGGGTGCTGCATCCTTTTATGGCGAAGGCGCTGTCGCGGTCGGCGTGGTGACAGAAGAGGCGGTGAGTCGCTTGGGCGTGGTTTCGGGCGATAAAGAAGGCATTATTGACGCGCTTTTAAACACCGCCGGTGTGGAGCTTGCGGTGTTGGTCTCTGAGAAGGGCAACGCGGTGAGGATGAGCTTGCGGAGTAAAACCCGCGTGAACGTGGCAGCCCTCGCCAAGTCTTTGCACCCAGGCGGCGGTGGCCATGTGCGGGCCTCTGGGTGTCGGGTGTCATCATCGTTGAGTACGGTCATGGAGACCTTGCCCGGGGTGTTGGTCGCGGCCCTGGCTTAATCGATACAATCGATGAGTTTGACCACGATGGTCTGCTCTCCACAGGCTTCAAGTTCGATGCTTTGTTCTGCTGAAAAACAGCCATCTCCGTCTTCGGCATAGACCGTGTATGACCCGCTCATGATGGGCGTGGTGAATCGGCCTTCTTCATCGCAAAAGATGGTGATTGGAGCCTGTTCAGCTTGTTGGGCCAAAACCCGTGCGTTGGGGGCTGGTGGCTCTTCGTCACCGTCATTCCATGGGAAGTCTTGGACCACCTCGCCAGATAATGTCCCGAGTGAACTGTCGCAGTCGGCATCTGCGTCGGCATCCGCGTCGAGAT
>OBJC01000118.1_pt1 | contig 14698 bp, 14 predicted proteins | sample 1481521 | NCBI WGS metagenome assembly OBJC01 (sample SAMEA2341961, study PRJEB22496) | metagenome | biome: marine; feature: hydrothermal vent; material: water | place: Pacific Ocean | collected 2011/2012 | reverse complement strand
GTGGGCATGGCTGTGCTGCGGGGTGAGAGCACCCAGGCCAACACCTTCCCCAATGTTGCTCCCGCCTTGATTGGCCAAATGCGTGCCCGTATTATTCATCTGCTTTCGGGTGCTGTCGTCGTCGAGGTGGTGCTTCGGATCGATGGGATTGGCAGTCTACTTTGGGGTGGAACCCTCAGACAAGATTTTGGAGTGGTCTTGGCGGCAGGTACTTTGTTCGCTGTGGTGAGCGCGGGCTTACTGCTGCTTCAGGCCGTACTTGAGGCGATGGTGGCGATCCATGTTCGCCGTGCGCCCGACGGTGTTCGAACCGACACGCCGGCCGAGGTGTGCGGATGAGTCGTCAACGGTGGATGATTGTCGCAGCGGCCAGCCTTTCGATGCTGCTGCTCGCAGCGTTATTTTCACCCGAGCATTTGGGCCAAATCCGGCTGGATTTGGTGCTGCAGGGGCCGTTAGATGTTTTGCCTTTCGGGACGGACACCCGAGGCCGATCTCTGGTCGATTACGCCACCCAGGGGGCTTCGGTGGTTGCCGCGCCTGCATTCATGGCCGGGCTGCTGGTGGCGCTTTTTGGCGTGGCTGGTGGATTGTTGCGATGTCAGGGCTCCGAGTGGGTCAACGCTTTGATTCAAGCATTTTCAGAGGTGGTTGGGGCCTTACCTCGGATGGTCGTTATTTTGGTGGTGGCATTGTTGCTGCCCCGTGACCACCGGTCACTGTATCCCTTGGCTTTGGCTTGGGCCCTGCTGTCGGCACCCGGTGCGATGGACGAGGCGGCGGCGGTTGCAGTTCGCTTGGGCGGTGCGCGATTTGTCGAAGCACTTCGGGCCCACGGGTTTTCTGCGCCGCGTATTTATTTGGTGCATGTGGTGGGACATAATCTTCGTCCGGTTGTTGTTCGACAAGGTGCAGAGACGATGATGGCGGTCGTATTTTTGGAGATCGCCTTGTCTTATCTGGCGCTCGCCGAAAATCAGCCTTCGTTTACCCATCCTGATTCCCTCAAAAGTTGGGCGGATTTGCTGAAGCTTGGCTATCCGAGTTTGATTCCGAGTTTGGATTATCCTTCGGGTCATGCGCTTGGGCTTGCTTTGGGTTTGCTGGGTTTGGTTGCGGTTATGACCATCGCTTTAGGCCGCGCAGCGAGGGCACGATGAAGGCGCTTATAGAACTGTCCGGTTTGGCTGTGCGCACCCATGAGCGTGTGCTCATTCAGGACGTCAGCATGGTGGTGTATCCTGGGCGAGTCACGGCATTGGTCGGGCCTTCTGGAGCGGGAAAGTCTTTGACTGCGCGGGTGAGTATGGGTGTCGTTGATGCCGGGTTGACAGTGGTTAGGGGTGAACTCCGATATCCGGCCATCGATCCAAATATTGACTGGCTCTCCGGGCGCCAAGGCGATGCTGGTCGCCGCGCGCTTCTTGAGCAGACCCGGCATTTGCGGGGGTCGTATTTCAGTTATTCGCCACAGGCTGCCAGCTCGGCCTTGAATCCAGGAAGGACAATTGGTCGCCAAATCGAAATCGCGATGGGGCGCAGAAAGACTGTCCCTGACGATATGGGCTTGGCCATCGGCCAAGTATTGGCAGATGTAGGCTTGGAGATGGATGTTGCACGGTCCCTGCCCAGCGCTCTGTCTGGAGGGATGGCACAGCGTGCGGCTTTGGCCATCGCTGTCGCACCTCGTCCCGAGTTGGTGGTCGCCGATGAGCCCGAGACGGGGCTGGATCCTGTGCTTCGAAGGACGGTCATTGAGTTGTTGGTGGAGGTGGTCCGCGGCCATGGTGCGGGCTTGCTGTTGATCAGCCACCACGAGGACACTGTGGCCCGAATCGCAGACGATGTGGTTCGGCTTGGAGGGCCAGCATGAGCGAGGCAATCGTCGAAGTCCGTGGCCTGTACAAGGATTTTATAGACTCCGGGCCTTGGCCATGGAGCCCTTCACGCTCTTTTGCAGCTGTGCGGAATGTGAGCTTTAAGGTTCAACCTGGAGAGGTCATCGGCTTGGTGGGGCAGTCTGGGTCTGGCAAGACCACTGTGGCGCGTATCGTCCTTGGATTAGAGGCCGCCTCCCGCGGCAGCGTGTGGCTCGAAGGGCGACGTTGGGACAATCTGAGCGAGGCAGAGCGTCGGCCGATGCGAGCAGGCTACCAATATGTTCCCCAGGATGCGATGGCGGCCCTAGACCCGCAACAGACCGCCCTTGAGCATGTGATTGAAACCAATCGGGTGTTGGGTGGCTACGACAGGCACCAAGCCCGTGAACGCGCCGAGTCGCTTTTGGTAACTTTGGGCTTGGGTGCCCGTTTGGAGGCCTTGCCCCGAGAGATGTCGGGTGGTGAACAGCGGCGGGTGACCTTGGCGCGGGTGTTGGCCTTGTCGCCCAAACTGGTGGTAGCAGATGAGCCCACCAGTGGTCTCGACCCAGAGCGTCGGGAAGAGGTGCTTCAGGCGTTGGTCGGGAATTTACCTGAAGATGCAGCATGCATCATCGTTACGCACGATATGGCCGAGGCCAAAACCTGGTGCGATCGCATCTTGGTGATGTTGCACGGCGAGGTGGTCGAGGAGATTTCTGGCGCTGACGGTGTGCCGCAGCACCCGTATTCAAAGGTGCTTTTCGATCCCTGGGCCGGCCCGATTCCCGATTTTACAAGGGCCGCCACGCAGCAAATCATTTCAGGTTCGGGCTCAATCTGTCATGATGGTGAGGGGAGTAAGCAATGAACAGGTACGCATTCAGTAGCTTGGCAGTGGTCGCAATGGTGCTCTGTACGGTGCCCTCACAAGCGCATGCCATCTCGAAGTCCGAAGCGGCCGCAGAGCATATTCGCCTCGGAGAGGAGATGGGACGTTTGGCCAAGCGTGGTCATTGGCGCGGGGTTGACCGGTCTTATCGCACCATTGAGACCTTGCAGGGCAAGGGCGTCCGCTTAAGTTTTGGGGACCATTACCTCGGTGCACAAGCTGCCCGTGAGTTGGGCAATGTCACATTGGTTTATCGGCGTTTGCTCGAGGCGCAGGGCCTCAAGTCCGACCCAGACGTCAACAACTGGCTGAAGGATATTTTGGCGCAGTACGGTGAAGTCGACCTGATCATCCCCAGGAAATATAAAGGTGAAGCTAATCTTGCGGTGGCGATGATGCCCCTGCAGCCCGATCAACGCTCTACGATAGGGATGGCTCAAGGCCGTATTGGGGAAGGACGGTCGTACAGCGGTCTGTTGCCTGGTGGCGATTACACATTTGGTAGCCACACCTTCAAGGTCAACCCGGGTGGAGACACCATTGTCCTCCAAGTATCTAAAAGCGGGGGCAGCCAAGTGTCCAAACGGAAGTCTGGTGAGACCGCACCCTTCCGCTTTAGCTATGGTGGCCCTCGGGTAGATTTGGGCTTGGCCTGGACTCAGGGCACCGATGGCGGCAGCAATGCCGGACCTGGAGGGTTTGGGGGGCTAGGGGGCCGGTTTGCCGCTGGATATGAGGCGGGTTTGGGCGACACTTTCGGCGTGCTTGTTGAGGGTGGCTACATGGGCCTTTCGGGTTCGCCTGCCGACGCTTCAGGCACCTTAGGAGATGTGGACGCCTTCGACCTTCGAGATGATCAAATGAATCTGGGATTTATGTGGTTGGCTGGGGTGGCTGATATCGGTCCCGTCTGGATGGCGGTGGGCCCTATGTATGGGTTTGGGGGTGCCTCGGTGACGGGGGTAAGCCAGTCGTGTATCGATGAACCGACCGGCGCGGGTTGTGCTGAGTTTGGGGATGCCAAAAACCAAACCCTTCGCTATAGCCGAATGGATGGCAGCATCAAGGCGGGCGGTGGCGCATTGGGGCTTGGTTATGACATTCTGGACTTGGGCGCGTTCCAAGGCGCTGTGTCATTGAATATTGGTGCGCTGTCGGATACGACCCGCTGGTATCCCTTTGGGTCTTTGGGCATTACGGTCGGGCCAAAAGGTCAGGAGAGAGATTGATGATTAGCGTTTTGCTTGGCTTGGGTTTGAGTTTGGGCGTGGCCCAGGGCGCCGAGGTGCACCATTCAGCGGCCGGGCATGTGTTTAATCCCACTTGGTCCGCCGACGGAAGTTGGCTCGCTTTTGAGGTCAATGATTACGAGGGCACGAACGACTTGTACGTTGTTGAGCTCATGAGTGGAAGCGCGAAATCTGCGCCAAGCAAAGCCCAACTTCCGGGTGCACGATCGTCGTTTTCGGGTGGTGGCACGGTGGCTGGAGCTGCTGTGTGGCATCCGCAAGGACCGCTAATTTTCGAAGGTAGCAACGCGGGGGGCACCACACGCCTCTTCTTGTTGTCTCCAGGCACCCAGGCAGCCAGTGAGCTCATCAGTGGCGCCCAGATCAAAGGTGACTTGTCTTGGCCCACTGTGTCTCCAGATGGTCGGCAGGTGGTCTTTGTTTCCGATGTCTCCGGTGGGGGCGATATTCACGTTTGGGATCGCGGAGCCAACAGCGTCACGCGCATGTTGACCAGTCCATTTTCCGAGATGGCCCCAGCTTTTCACGCCAACGGTGAGCGCATCGTCTATTCCCGTAAAAATCGCGGTGGAGAGGACCTATTCGTGATTCAGGAGGGGTCTTCTCGTCCGTGGGTTGGGGGTAATGGCGACCAAACTCGGCCGCGCTGGGCTGGAGAGCGCATTGTGTTTTTCTCAAATGAGCGGGGTGATGACCAATGGGACATCGCCACATCAACCACTGTGGGCTCCAGGACGGTCGTGGCGAAAAACATTCGGCTACCGCTTAGGGCACAGCCCGCTCTGTCCTCAGATGGAGAGTGGGTGGTGTACGGGGTGAGCGACCCTGAGCAGTCCCATAAAATCTTTTTGAGCCGCCTTGATGGCTCAAAAACGATTCGCATCAACACGGGCTTAATCGCAGCGGGTGAGCCCTCAATGACACAATCCGGTGGCCAGACCTATTTGGCCTTCACAGCGCTCCCGAGTGCGGGATCTGATTGGCGTCAACTCCACGTGGTCAACATCACCAACCAGCTTTAAGTCGCCGCTGCTTTATCAGGCGGTGTGTTTAACCAAAGCATGTTCCATAAACCGAATGATTTCCGTCTCTCGGGCCTTGGCATCCTGATGCCCGAGGTCTTCGATCTGCCGGGTGTATGCCCGGTCGAAAAGCATATAGGAGAGCAGGTCTGACTCTCCGGTATCCCCAGCGATTGTGGACAACATAAACTTGGTGCCACGGCTGGCGGTGATTTTATCAGGATCAAAGGTCTCGGCAGCGAAACGGCCCAAGTCTTCGGAAGGATCGATGCAGATTGTGTGGACGGGGCGCAACCGCCCACTGATCCGGTCGCCCAGGCTTGCGTTGAGTTTGTCAATAAAGTCGTGCCCGTACTCGTCTGTACCAAAGTTTAAAATCTGGTTGATCAACGACACCCGATCGAGGTCCAGATGTACCGGGTCGAGCAGCAGGGCGTTGAGTGCTTTCCCAAGAATGGTGGCCGTGGACATGTCGGCATCGTGTATCTCAGGGGCATCGGTGGGGTTGGTGTGGCGGGTGCCAACAACCAAAATGTGGTCGGCCCCCATACGAAGCGCAGGAGACAATGGGGTGTTTTGTCTGAGTGAACCATCCACCATGGGGCGGCCATTAATCTCAACAGGTGGAAACAAGAAGGGGATGGCACATGAGGCCAAGACATGCTCCGGCCCTATCTGGCTAAATACACGCCGAATACCCTTGTGCAGGCCCATCGAGTCCGGATCGATTTTTCCGTCCACAAATTGGATGCATTGGCCGGTCGCTACCTCGGTGGCTGTCAAAACCAAAGCGCCCAATTTACCCGAGTCGATCGATTTTCGCAGTTGTTGCCATGGAAACACCTTGCGGATGAGTGCATGCAAAGGCCTGGCGTCTACCCAGGCCATGTCTCCCCCTGAAGGGCCACGCAAGAGCCTCATCGGTGAACGCAATAGATCGAGTGCCTCAAAACGGTAAACATCCGAGCACGACAGCGAGGTCCAGAAATCACTCAAGGCCTCAGGCCCATGGGTTGTCCCATTCCAGGCCCCGATGGCCGCCCCGTTGATGGCTCCCACAGAGGTGCCGCAAATCAAATCGACATCAATCGGTGGCGCCCCGATGGATTTGGGCAAGTCGCCTAAGATGAAACGAAGCACCCCGGCCTCGTAGGCACCCCTGGCACCCCCTCCCGCTAAAACCAATGCTAAAGAGTTTGGCTTCATGGGCTTAAAACCATGTGCAGCTATCCTCGCTGACGAAGTTCATGGCCTTCGCGTTGGCTTTTCCCTCGCCAAATTCTGTGCCGCTGCCTGAAAAGAACCAACGGCTCGTCCCGGTGGAAGACCGTAAAATCTCGTAGCCTACACTGGAGTTCTTTATCACTGCATCGATCATATCCTGAGGGCAGGTGCTGCAGGTTTCATCGAGGGTCAAAAGGACCTCCAAAGCCACATCGCAGGCCGCGCAGCTCTCAGGCTCGACGGTGACGGCAGACACATTCCAGCGCATGACGCAATCGTATCCACCCTCGTCGGCCCAGGTATCGTTGGCAAAAAGTATCCATTCCTCGAAGCCATTAAAGCCGTCGTGGGACTCTTTGTAGACCCCGTAAAAATACGATGTAGCACCCACGCCCGCGACCCCAGTGGCATGTTGGATGTCACAGTCCCATTCGCCGAGGTTGGCCGATAGGTCTTCAAGGCCCAAATGCGGGCGTTCGCAAGTGGGGTCGCCGCCGTCGCCGCCGTCGCTGCCGTCGCCGCTGGCACCACTGTCGCCATGTTTGGAAAACTTCGTACAGCCGACCAAACATAGGCTGATGAGGAATGTACATTTGAGCATAGGGGAGCCCCCTCCGTATTAAAGAACAATAGCATCCACAAGCGGAGAACACATGAGCATTTGGATACTCTTGATTGGCAGCCTGTCGGCAATGGCTGGCGAGCTGAGTTTTGGCTACAGCCCAAGCCTGGATGCCGGAGAAAAGCCGATGTTTTCTGTGACGGTTCCCAGGGCGGCATCGACGCTTTGGGTGGTCATTGAGGCCGCCGGAGAGTCGTGGGAGTTTGAGGGTGCCGACCTCAAGGCCGGGGAGGAATTTCAGGTGCATTGGCCCCGAGATGAAGCGGTCGTTGATGCTCAGGCTTCGGTGCGGGTCACGTTTTTGGATGGCTATGTTGAGGCGGTGGTGGTTCCGATTCAGTACAGCTATGCGGGCCGGCTTTCTGTAGACCTGGGCCAGGCAGTAGCTGACCTCGCCAAGCGGACGCTTACGGTCAGTGTGTCTCAGCCCTTGGTGCGAGCAGAGCTAAAGGCGATTGGTGCCCATGGTGTGGTGTTGGAGCGGGCCGACATCCAGCTTCAGCAGGGCCCTGGAAAAGTCACCATTCCATGGCAGGGCGACCCATCTGAGGTGGTTTTACTCGATGTGGTCTTGCATACCGCTAACGCATGGTCGGGCTTCACCTATTCCCCTTGGTTTGTGGACATTCCCCACGACGATGTGATCTTTGAGTCCGGCGAGTCCACGATAAGGTCAGGCGAAGCGCCCAAATTGGACTCCTTGATGGTTGAGCTATCAGATCTGATCGATAAGTACGGCCGGGTCGTCCCTGTTCAGTTGTATATCGGCGGGTGCACCGACACCGTTGGAACAGCTGCCTCGAACGCGGTTTTATCTCGAGCGCGGGCAAAAGAAATCGGCGGATGGCTGAAAGCGAAGGGCCTAAATATCCCCATATTTTATGCCGGTTTCGGTGAGCGTTGGCTCGCCATTCAGACAGGTGATGGGGTTGAAAATGCCCTCAACCGTCGTGCGGTCTACATGGTCAGTGCAAACCCACCCACCAAGTCGGCAGGTGTTCCAGCCACGCGATGGAGCCGCCTATAGTCCAGAGTACGAAAGGCCCACCACCAGGCCAAGTTCAAGTTCTGAAACGCTGACATCGATACCACCGCTCGTCATGTCCACTCGCTTGAGGTCCATGTCTAGTCCACCCATAAAGTCGAGATCGGTGCCGATATTGTACAAGCCACGGGCGCCGATGTGGGTGGCGATGGGGTAGGGATTAAACAACTCCGAGACCTGTACATCGAGCCGAATATCACTCGGAAGTTCAAGCAGTAGGCCACCACCAATCCGGCTGCCGACGATTGATTTTTGATTGGGGACGACTTCACCTTCTATGATTTTGAACAGGGTGCTTTGGATTCGCTGAAGGGTCGCGAGGCCATAGGGCTGCCCAAAGTTAAGCATGTTTAGCTTGTATTTGGCACCAAGCTCAGATGACCAGCTCGTGAAGCTGCTCAACCGGTCTCCAATTTTGACGGCCTCTGAGGTGAGCCGGGTCTGGGTGGTGATGGCGAGGTTGCCGTCTCCCAGCCAGTAATCAGCCCCAAAGCTAAAGCCTGGGGCCATGGCCCGACTAAAGTTGACATCCGGGGGCACGCTTGGGTTCTCTGTGTCTTTCGGTATGTCGGCGGTTTGGCTAAATCGGTGATGAGCGCCCAAGAGTGCCACGTGAACCGTAGCGGTCGAGCCAGCAAAAGGGTTTGACCCTTGGCTGGATGTCTCAGACTTGAGTGGTGCAGTAGCGGGTTGTCCGGCCAGTGCTTCGTCGGGTGCGCGCAGGGTAGCCTTGGGCGCAGCGATCGCGGGTGCTGTGGGTGGCTCAACTTCGGGTGTCGATGCGACGATGGCTGGAGGCGCTACAATTGCTGGCGGTGGTGGGATTTCCATTTCGACACGATCGGTACCCACCACTGCTGTGATGCTGCTGCGGTTGGCGACTGTGTGGGTGTCTCCAGATAGAACTGGACCGGGAGAAGCATTTGAGTCGCCCTGAAAAATACCTGAGCTTGCCACCCAGCCTGATGAGCGCGCCACGATGGTGACCAATCCCGGATTGCCGGTCGCTGTGTAGGTGGTGACTGCGATGCCGTTGTTCGCACTCTTTACCGAGCTGGGAAAGGTGCCACCGCCCGGTGCTGAGAGTTCAAACTCGATGTTGGCGATCGGGTGGCCAAAAGCATCGAGGGCGGCGACCAAAACGGGGATGGTGCCGTTGATGTCGACTGCGGCCTTTGCTGGCCAGATGAGCAGCGAGGCTGGCGTTGCGCTGGAGCCTTCAAAGCGAGGCATGGCCACCGCAAAGAGCGTGTCTTCGGTCGGCTTGACCTTGAGTTGGTACCGGCCATCGCCTTTGTTGCTGGGTCGTCCAAGGACCCGCGCTCCTGTGATGGAGAAGGCGGGCGGACTGTCTGAGACGGCCATGCCTTTGCTGTTTTCGACCTTGGCTGTCATGACAACCGAAGCTTGCCCCTCTGGGAAAGGAGATGGGTTTGCGCTGACAAAGGCTTTGGGCATCGAGGCGATGACCTTGAGGTTGATCGATGCAGTCTGCATTTTAGCGATCAAGACGGCCGGGTCTTTCATTGTCGCTGTCAACGGGACCGCAGTTGCTTGGTCAGGCTGAACATCGAGGGCATACACGCCAGGGCTTGCTGTCTTGGTGGCGGTGCCGAGGACAGACGCGTTCGATCGGACGGTCACAGTCGCTGTGGTCAGGGGCGCCCCAGCAGGGGTTGTTGCGACCATAAGAAGTGTATGTTTGGCCCCGACTGGAATGGAGGGTGGCTGAGGCATAAAGCTAATGCGTGGGTATTCAGGAAGGGGGAGCGGTGCGGGTACTTCAAGGGTTCGCCCATCCCGAAGGGTGCTGCGCAGAACGCCCTTTTGAACGGTCGGGTTGACCATTGCATCAAAAGACACGGTGCCAGCGGAAGAGGCTTGCACTGGCCCGTATTCGCGGGTGCCCACCACCAGAATATTTTGGCTGTTTGGGGTGGCGCCAAAAGAGAGGCTTTGCTTGGCCAGCATCGGGAATGAGGCCCAGCCATAGATTTTGCTCGGCGCTGTGGCCTCTACCGCAGATATCACAACAGTTTGAGCCTGTGGGTTTGTCTTGGGCGGTGTCCACCGTGCAGAAAAACTCCCATCTCCCAGTGCCACGGCCTCTGTGATGGCCCCGACCGAGGCCGAAACGAGCAGTCGCCTTGCCCCAATGGCTTGACCAGAAGTGCCATTGAGCTTGAGCTTGACCTGTATCGACTCTCTGCCCGGCGCCCATTCACCTGGGGTGGTGTCGACTGTGATGGCCCCTGTGGTTCGTGCGATGACTGGCGCTGAGAGCTGTACAACTTCAGCCTCTGCACCCCTGTGGCGGATGGTGAGCGTGATGGCAATATTGTCATCGGCGCTGAGTTGAGGTGGGACCCAGCTCACGGCGATCATGCCACCGGGATGGCGCTCGATGGCTTGAACCTTTCCGTGTGTGGGTTTCACCTTGACTTTGTCGGTGGCGATTAAGTGGGGCACCCAAATATGAAGGGTGACTGGCGTATGGCCGTCGGCAACCATTGGCCCTGCGGGCATCAAGTGGATTTCGCCCGCGATGGCATTCGACATCAATAGACCAAAAAGGCAAAGCAAGCGGAAGGCTCGGATCGGCATGAGGGGCTCCTGAGAGGTGCACAAATGTACACCGTCTCAAGCGTCCTTGGGTGCTTTGCTTGTGGACCCTACGGATTGCTGACATGCGCCACAACAAAAAGCCCTCCACAATGGGAGGGCTTTGAAAAACTCGCTCGGTGAGGGGCCTTAGTAGACCACTTCGTCGAGTGCCGCTTCAATGTCGGCATCTGAAATCTTGGCTTGGTTGGTCATCTTAATGATGCTGCCACGGCCGATCAGCTGCTGCGTGGGCAGGTACTGAATACCAAAGGCGCCCGCGATGTTCGCGGTGTCGCTGGCGACCGGGCTACTCAAGCCGTAGGTGCTTGCCCAAGCCTCTAGATCGACGGCTGTGCCGCCGCCCATAACGGTGACGATGAGCAAGCCATCGGCGCGGTAACGTTGGTACAGAGCTTCCAGCTCTGGTGCACTCGCGGTGCACCCGCCTCAACCAAAGCCTGCGTGTTCAATCAATACAACGTGATTGCAGAAGTCGTGAAGCTTTAACTCTTCACCGAACTGGTCGAGCAACACGGTGTCTTGAAGGACTTGTCCTTCGAGCACACCCTCACCGTCGATGTCATTTCGGCAAGCATCGATCGGCCAGCCACCTGCATATGGGTGATCAGTTGGGTCCAGTGGGTCGGTGTAGGAATTGTCCTCGACCATATCGTCGTAGCCATCGCCGTCCGAATCCTTATTATTGGGGTCGGTGCCAATCTCGATCTCTTCTGAGTCGGATAAGCCGTCGCCATCAGAATCGATGAAAGGCTCATCACCTTCGTCTCCGAAGTGGAGGTCGGCTGGGGGGCACCCCATGAGCGCCGCGGCTAAAAATGTAAATGACGAAATGGTTCGCATTAGACCCTCCTTACACAAACATTGTAGCCTCTGCGCAGTTCGGTTTGGGTCTGGTGAATGTAAAGTCTCGGAAAAGGACTCAATCTAAGCCGAAAGCATCCTCTGCAGATGCGAGGTCAGTCTCAGGTTGTTCAGGTTTTAACAGCATAAATGGACCGATCACCAGCGCATCCATATGGGTGCGCATAAAACATTGATAGGCGTCGGTGGGAGAGTTGACAATCGGTTCTCCACGAACATTCATCGAGGTGTTGATCACCACGCCGCATCCAGTTTGGCGTCGAAAGGTGTCGATCAAGTCATAATACAGGGCGTCCTGATCTCGGCTGATGGTTTGAATCCGTGCTGAGTTGTCCACGTGTGTGACCGCGGGCAAGGGGATGGCGTCGGTGTTGACCTGTGCAACGAGCAGCATGTAAGGACTCGGGCGGTCGATATCGAAATACTGCCCTGCGCAATCTTCGAGCACAGTGGGCGCGAAGGGGCGAAAACCCTCTCGGAACTTTATTTTTCGGTTGATGATATCCCGCATACCTTCCTGGCGGGCATCTCCGAGAATGCTTCGGTGGCCCAGCGCCCTTGGTCCCCACTCCAAACGCCCCTGGTACCAGCCGACCACCATGGCTTGATCGATGAGGGTGGCTGTTTTGTCCAAAAGTGGCTGGCGTTCCATTCTGTGGTAAACCGCGCCCAAAGCGTCGAGGGCATCTTGGGCTTGTTCGTCGGAGTAGCCTGGTCCCAAATAGGCGGTCTCCATTTTCCACTTTCGGGGCTTGTCTAAAAGGGCGTGCCAGGTCCACAAAGCAGCCCCCATGGCCCCACCAGCATCTCCAGCAGCAGGCTGCACAAAGAGTGCCTCGATGGGCGCTTGCCTGAGAATGTGCCCATTGGCGACACAGTTCAAGGCCACGCCGCCAGCCAAGCACAGTTTTGGGATTCCTGTGGATTCCACCGCAGATGTCGCGAGTTTGACCATCGCCTCGTTGACGATTTCTTGGACGGAGCGGGCCACATCCTTGTGGAACTGGTCCAGCGTTGGTGCCTCCATCGGCCGTGTTGGTTGACCCATGATGGCCTCAAACCGGCTGTTGTACATGCGTATGCCGTGATCAAAGTCAAAGCAGCGCATGTCCAGCCTAAACGTGCCATCGGGCCGCAGGTCGAACATCTCTTTGATATTGTCGACGTACTTGGGCTCGCCATAGGGTGCTAAACCCATCACTTTATATTCTGCTGAGTTGACCTTAAAGCCAAGGTAGGCGGTGAAGGCTGAATACAGCAAGCCAAGCGAGTGGGGAAAGCGAATCTCACCTTTGAGATCTATTTGCGTCCCTCGGCCGACGCCCCAAGTGGCTGTTGACCATTCGCCAACCCCGTCAACCGTCAGGAGGGTCGCTTCGTCAAAGCCGCTCGCATAAAATGCACTGGCGGCGTGTGAACGATGGTGCTGACCGTAGGTGATGGCCCCGGTATACCCAAACTCCTGCTTCAAGAGCTTGTCCAGGCGAAGCTTGGTGGCGAACCAGCTTGGGATGCCTTTACAAAACTGGGGAAAGGATTTGGGGAAGTGGGCCAGATGGCTCTTGAGTATCCGCTCGAACTTCACCAGAGGCTTGTCGTAAAAGGCGACAATACTCACTTGGTCGATGGTGATGCCAGCGTGTTCTAGGGCCCAGGTGATCGCATGGACGGGAAAACGCTCATCATGCTTTTTGCGGCTAAACGCCTGTTCCGAGGCGGCGGCGATCGGCACACCATCTCGGATTAAGCAGACGGCAGCGTCGTGATAGAAGCAACTCAGGCCCAGAATATACATTGAGGGGGAGTTTAGCGTGGTTGTGGGAGAGCACCAATTTACCAGTCTGAAGGATCGCCTTAAGGCCGTGATGTTGGCGGCTTTGATCCGCGCCCTGCGGTGCACTTGGCGGACACGAAAAATCCACCGCTGTATTTACGACCAGGCCATCAAAGAAGGGGGGGCGGTCCTCGCGTTTTGGCATGGGGACGCTCTGTCGATCGTGGCGCTGCACCGTTGTCGGAATATTCTCGGCCTGACATCATTGAGTGCCGATGGTGAGTTGGCTGCCGGTGTGCTGTGGTCGCTTGGGTATGGCGTGGTGCGGGGGAGCTCGAGCCGTGGAGGCCCTCAGGCCCGGGAGGCATGTGAGGCTGCACTCAAACAGGGTCTGTCGACATCTCTCGCTGTTGATGGTCCACGTGGGCCGCGACATCGGGTCAAGCCTGGGGCCGTGAGCATGTCTGCGGCAGCAAATGTGCCCATTATCATTGCGGCGGTTCGCTCGTCGTTCACATTTAGACTGCGCAGTTGGGACGGCTTTGAGATCCCTTTGCCAGGGTCGAAGGTGAGCATCACCTATGGGCGCTTGGAACCAGTTTTACCGGGCCAGGCGACTCAATCGGAAGGGGTGTCAGCGCTTGAGACCAAAATGTGCGCGCTCTCCGGCGAGTTTAAGACTTAGGGGCTCTCCCTTTCGGGCGATTGAGCTTGGCCATGACGACTTCAGCATTTTCGTCTGCAACCCCTGGGCGCGAATAAGGTTCACGGGTTTGTGGGGCGGGGTCGGAAAATTCACCACTAAAGCGGTCAGCCACTTTTTTTGCCTTGTTGAGCAGTCGATCTCGGAGTCCCATGGCGCACCTCTGTTGATCCACAAATACCCCCAAGTATGAAATCCCACCACCAAAATCAGTGTGACGGATGGGGAGCTTCAATCATCACTCACATTTTTTTTGGCAGCCTATGGTATGAATCCCCCAACGTGAGGAAGCAATGCAACTCAGTCTGACACTCGAAGAGGTCATCGATTTTTTGCTTGAGACCACCTTATTCCGAGATTTGGATGCGGCGGAACTGGGGGACATCGTGCAAATTATGCAGATTCAGCGCTTTCGACCAGACCAGGCCATCTTTAATGAGGGCGATCCGGGAAATGCGTGGTTTGTGATTTACTCCGGAAAAGCACGGGTCGAAAAGCGCGATCCATTTAGCCCCAGTCGAGAGGTGGCTATCCTCGGAGCTCATGCATGTTTTGGTGAGATGGCCATTTTGGATCAGTCACCCCGGTCTGCGAGCATCATCGCCACCGAAGACACCACCACCTTCCGCTTTCCAGCGCCGATGTTTGAGACCTTGGTACAAGAGGAAAGCGTGGCCGCATACAAGTTGATTTATGCGATGGCCAAAGCACTGTGTGGTCGGCAACGCAAAATGAACCAACAGCTGACTGACCTTATGGATGAAAAAGCGACTGATATGGCGGGCCTTCGAAGCCGGGTCGGGCCCTTCGTTGATGAGTCG
>OBJC01000117.1_pt1 | contig 14768 bp, 13 predicted proteins | sample 1481521 | NCBI WGS metagenome assembly OBJC01 (sample SAMEA2341961, study PRJEB22496) | metagenome | biome: marine; feature: hydrothermal vent; material: water | place: Pacific Ocean | collected 2011/2012 | reverse complement strand
ACATAAGCCGCAATGGCCTGACGCACAGCCAATGAGCCTTTGACTTTTGGGTAGGGCATACGATCGGCGACCGCTGCACACAGGGCCTTCCCAATAAATGATGGTGGGGGCTCTTCAGGGTCGCCCTTGCCGAAATCGTAGACTGTACGCCCACTCTCGAGTAATCGAGCCTTTTGGGCGTCGACCGCGACTGCCGGGTAGGTGGCAAGCTGTTCGAGGATGGGATTAAACCGCGGCATGCAAACCCCTAAGTCCTGCGATAGGCGATTGCACCATGTTGACGCTCTTCTTATTTTCTTGTTCTGTTATCGGGGGGCTCTCAGGCGCGCCCGCTGATCTCGCCGACACAACCCCCATCTCCATCGAGGTGCCCGCCGGTGCGACTGCCCGTGGCATGGGCGGGCCACTTGAGCGCGTCTCCGCCATCGACGACGCCGAGGCTTTCTCGTGGTTTGTGCGCATCCACAAACAAGGCGGATGCATCAAGGCGGGCAAGCACAAGGTAAACCGGGCGATGGACCATGCCGCGATTATTGTGGCCATGTGCGGGGTGCCGGTTGTCGACACCATCCCCTTCACTGTGCTCGAGGGTTGGCGCATTCGTGAGATCGACGCAGCCTTGGCGAAAGCCGGGCATATCCGGGCTGGAGAATACGCACGCCTGGCCAAGACCCCCAGTCTATTTAAGGCGAAATTTCGTCTGCCAAGAAGAAGCCTCGAGGGCTATCTGTACCCAGAGACCTATGCCATAGAGCCTGAAAATTTCGACACCGCCAAGTTCATCCAACGCCAAATTGATATGTTCGACGACCGCTTTGTCTCCAAACATAGCAGTGGCCTTGGAAAGCGGAGTTTAGGGGATGTGGTCATCATGGCGTCGATGATTGTGCGTGAGGAGCCCACCGCCAGTCAACGGCCCACCATCTCGGGTATTTTGTGGAAGCGAATCGACAATGGTTGGCATTTGGGCGTCGACGCGACGAGCCGGTACACTTTGAGTAAATGGAATGACCGGCGGGCCTTTCTCAAAAAGCTTCGCGATCCAAATGATCCGTACAACACGAGGCTAAAGCCCGGACTGCCACCGACCGCGATCGGCAACCCAGACCTAAGCTCATTACAAGCCGCCGCCGCACCCGTCGCGAGCCCATATTGGTACTATCTGCACGATGCCAAAGGCGTGCTGCACCCGGCGCGGTCCGTCGCAGAGCACGAAGCTTTTCGGCGAAAGTACAATGTGTACTAAGTGAAATCGATACCACCAGCTGGTTTACTCCCGCCAGAAACCGCGAATCAAATTTGGCCCACACTCGCGAAAGGCGCCTATGTGGTCGGAGAGGTCATCGGTGAAGGTGGCACGGCAATTGTGCTCGCAGCAACGCGGGCTTGTGATGGCGAGCCGGTCGCTATCAAGGTGCTGCGCCCCGAGTCGCATTTTAGCCCAGCAGCCCACAAGCGGTTTGAAACGGAGGCCCAGATTGGTGCTGCGGTCGACCATCCGGCGTTGATCAGGGTGGATGATTGCTTCAAGGAGCACGACCGGACATTCATCGTGATGGAGCGCATGGCGGGGACGGTCACTCAGTGGGTCAATATACATGGTGTGGTGCCGCCAGCCCTCGCGGTTGTCCAGCTGATTCGGGTCCTCGAAGGGCTTGAGATGGCCCATAAGGCTGGGGTTATTCACCGGGACATAAAGCCTGAGAATCTGCTCATCAACAGCAGTGGAGACCTGGTGCTCTCGGACTTTGGGGTGGCCCAGCTCAGAGATGAAAACACCATATTTACGGCCACTGGCGTGGTTTTGGGCACCGTGGCTTTTATGGCGCCGGAGCAAAAAACGGACACGCGAGGGGTGGGACCAGCCGCCGACATCTATGCACTCGGGGCGTCGTTGGCCTGGATGCTTACCTGTCGGTTGCCCTTCGACCTCTACGTGAACGACCGCCGCGAGGAGGCCTTGGCAGCGCTGCACCCTGCATTGTCGAGTGTGATCGATAAGGCCTGCCGCTACCACCCCAAAGACCGCTATGAGTCGGCCGCCCAAATGGCGTGTGCTTTGCTGGAGATTCTCGAGGTGTTTCCGGGCGCACAAAGACCGCAACACTTCCAAGGTTTTGACAGTGACGGCGTCTCGCATTCCCCATTCTCAAAACCGTTGACTCTCGGTGCGGGCTCGGTTGCCAATCGGGCCACTGGACCGTGGATATTCGGCGCGGCCTTGGTGCTCTTCGCAGCCGTTGGCATCACCGGGGTTTTGGGTGCTGACACCCCACAGTCGACCGCCGGTGACGCCACCGAGGGGCTGCTGGTCGACATGGATATCCGCAATTTAGAGCCCTGTGATGGGGGTATCCAAACCCACCGTCTCGAGCGTCGGATGGGGCCCAGGGAAACCCAGGGGGCAGCAGCTGCAGACTTGGATGGCGATGGTCGAACAGACCTCGTGTTTCTCAATCAAATGGACCAAAACATCTCGATATACTGGGGTTCAGCTTATGTACCCCTATCGCCCGAGGCACCACCACCCATGCTCCTAGATGTGGGCCGGGGCAACGGAAACCCAGCCATTGGCGACGTGAATGAAGATGGTCGACTGGACCTGGTGATCCCCATTCCTGACTCGGCCGAATTGTCCATTTTTATCGGGGATGGCAATCGGGGATTTGAGGCGATGCCACCGATCTTCCAGGGGGGCGGGCCGCGGCATGCCAGCCTGGTCGACTGGAATGGCGATGGCCATCTCGACCTTGTCTTTCGCCTTGAAGATGGACTCGCCATGCGAGCGGGCGATGGGCGGGGTGGATTTTCAGAGCACCGCACGCTGATCAGTGGCACCAACTTGGCTGCCGTCCTCAGTTTCGAGGGAAAAAATGGACCCGAGGTTTGGTATTCCCTCGAAATTGGGCAAGGAAAATACGAGCTCATGCGCTTGGTTGGCGATGGGCGTGGGGGATTGGCTAAACGCACTCAAGTCGCCCCAGCGCACGCACCGCCATGGGGGATGGGCGTCGACTCGGCCAAGTCCGAGGTTTATCTATGGGGCACATGGCGGTGGGGCCCACTGGCCAGGCTGAGTGAAGGCCCGTCGGGTTGGAGCCTTTGCCAGGTAGGAAGGCTGGAAAACGGCACTCCGAGAGGGGTCGCAGACCTCAACGGTGATGGGCTGATCGATGTGTTCGGGTACACCACATGTGCCGGGTGTGAATCAAACCACGAGGTCAGCCTGACGGTGCCCTAAATCGTGAATTTGACCCAAACTGGGCCTCTCCCCAGCTAAACGCTAAAGAAATGACCCCATTTTAATGGCATCGAAAATGACAAAACCAAACGAAAGCCCGCCGCTTACTCCCATACAGCGCACCCGTTTATTTGGGCTCGCTGCCCTCATATTCGTGATCTTGGCCAGCTATTCCATCGCACGTCCCGCCACTGAGTCGCTGTTTTTGGGTGCTTATGGTGCCGACGCGCTGCCCCTCGCTTGGCTAATGGTGGGCGTGGGTAGCTTGGGGGTGGTCACCGTCTACAACCGGTTTTGTGCCACCACAGACTTGGTTCGCATCTTTGGGGTCTCCGCTGGGATCTCCGCGGGCTTGCTCGTCGCCATCTTGCTCGCAATGACCGCCGGCATACCGAAAATGACCTGGGTTTTATACCTTTGGAAAGACCTCTACATCGTGGTGTTGATCGAAGTATTTTGGTCTTTCGCCAATGCTACCGTCCCCCAACAACGCGCCAAATGGTGGTACGGGCTCTTCTGTGTTTTGGGCTCACTCGGCGGCATGGCCGGCAACCTCGGCGTGGGCTGGCTTGCGGCTCAAAGCTCCACACAGACCACCTTGTGGGCCGTGGTCGTACTGCTCGCCATCGGTGGTGCTGGCGGCATCGCACTTGCTAAGTTTGCGGGTGTCAACGCAGCCCCACCCAAAGAACCACCCAGCCTGACCGACGGCTTTAAGGTGCTCAAAAATAGCCGAGCCTTGTGGCTTTTAATGGCCCTCATCGGCACAACACAAATCGTGATCACCCTCATCGACTACCAGTTCTCGGTTGCCATTGCTGAAAACTACACAGACGCCGACGCGCGCACCGCCATCATCGGACAAGTCTATGCAGCCATCGACCTGGCCTCGCTCACCCTGCAGCTCGCCACCGGCCCAATCATTCGCCTAGTCGGCCTGCCCATGGTCTTGCTCGCCATCCCAGCCCTACTCGGCATCGCCGTAACGGGCTTTGTTTTGGTCCCCAAATTCGCCGCCATCTCTGTGGCCAAGGTGGCATCTAAAGCCTTTGATTACTCACTCTTTCGAGCCGCCAAGGAAATTCTTTACATCCCGCTGAGCCACAAGGAGAAGACCCAAGGAAAAGCACTCGTCGATATGATGTCCTACAGGATGGCCAAGGGTGCTGCGAGCATGATGTTGATCGCTTTGGTCGCCATCGGCCGCCCAGACAGCGCCCTATGGGTGACAATCGCGTGCATTTTGCTTTGGATTTGGCTCACAGTTCAACTGAACCGAGGCCATCGCAATAAAGCGTGATAGCCATGCGGCTCTCAGGAGTTCCCCATCATGATCAAGCTAGTATCTCTTTTTGTTCTTGGCTCCGGCATGCTCATGGCCATGCCACCTATTCCAGATCTACCCTCCGCTGACACGGGCACTTTTTCTGACACCGGCAGTGAGCCAGACACGGGCGGAAGCGCTGACACAGGTGAAGATACCCCTACAGACACAGGAACCAACCCCGACCTGAACACGCCCACCGACACCGGCAGTGAGCCAGACACGGGCAGCGCGACAGACCCCGAGGGCACCACAGGGGACAACAACACCTACTCCGCGAGCCAACTCGCCAACGAAAAAGGCGGCGGTTGTTCAGTCACAGCGGCATCTCAAGGGTCTTGGCTCTTCGGCCTCTTCGGGCTGCTCGCCCTCGGCCGCCGAAAAGGCGAATAGAAAGGCCAAGCCCGGCTATTCCACCAGCATCGCCCGCTTGTTTTCGACCTTGGCCATCTCTGCGGCCTCAGGGTGCGGGGCTTTGCTATCGTCGATTATCGCCCACTTTTCAGCCAAATTGGCGTTTAGCTGGATGTACTCAGCCCATTTCGCCGGCACATCATCCTCCTCAAAAATCGCCTCTACAGGGCATTCTGGTACACAGGCCCCACAGTCAATGCACTCCTCTGGGTTGATGACCAAAAAGTTCTCACCTTCGTGAAAACAATCCACAGGGCACACCGCCACGCAGTCGGTGTATTTGCATTTGATACAGGGTTCAGCGACGACAAAAGCCATGGTTGCTCCTCAAAGTAGCGATTGAATCAACCCTACAACACCCGCTCAGTCTTCGTCGCCGTCCTCGACCACATCTGTGGACTCCCACCCGTCATTATCTTCATACTTGAGGTACCAGGCCACATCTTCGTTATCTCGAAGGTTCCCTTCACCGGAGTCATCAGAGATGTCTGCATAGTGCTTGGACGGTGCAGGTGCGGGCTCAACCACCGACCCACCAGCCGATGTGACGGGGTTTTCCATGCCGAGCGCCACCTTGAGTTTGCGCTTCATTTTGGAACGTAAGCCCATGAACTACTGGCTGATCATTTGGGTCAAATCCCCGTATTGCCGCACCTTAAACCAGGTCAATTCACCATTTTTGAAGTACCGCCCAGCGATCATCACCATCTTGGCGAAATTCGTCGCCTTGGCCAGCATGTAAATCGGCTCAACATTTTGCTTCCAGTATTCCCGTTCATCCAAAAACTTCCGGATGAGCGCTTTTGGCACAAATGACTTCGATGCCAAACAAAACAATGCCAGATAAAACCGGTCCTCATCTGAGCGTGGCCAATCCATCGACACCCTAAACTGGTACCAAGCCTTATTGGCCCGGCCCTCAACATCATTTGGGTCCAAAGAGCCATCCGCCAAGGCCTGGCGGGTCAGGGCTGTGCCCGGAAAGTAGTTGAGACTATAAAAGAAGATGTCGTACGGTCGGGGCAAATCAAGCAAGAATTCTGCAGTCTCTATCTTCATTTCCTCAGTCGCATGAGGGTTATCAACGATGACATCGTAAACAACATTCAGCTTCAAGGTCTTGTTGAACTCCGCAAACTTCATGATGGCCCGATTGCCAGGACTGCGGTTGTGCATCTCTTTGGACTCTTTGGCCGACCCACTCTCGATGCCCGTCTGCACCCGAACCAAGCCCGCCTCCACCAAACGCGTCAGCATCTCTGGGCGCATCATCGGCGGAATCAACAAGCACTCAAACGGCTTGCCGATGCGCTTGGGGTATTTGTCGAGAAACTCCTCCATCCACGATTCACCGAAGGCGAAAGAGGTGTCGTCGTCTATCTTAATGCGGGCGACATTCGGAAAAACCCGCTCCATATGCTCGAGCTCACCCAAAATGTGTTCGACCGACCGGGCCCGATAAAACTGCTTGCCCTTCTCGTCGTACACATCGCGAAGGATGGACACATAGCAATAGCTACAGTTGTACGGACATCCACGCGAAAAGTAGATTCGGTATTCAGCCGACCGCTTCCAGGGCTCCTCAATCGTGAGGCGACCGCTCTCAATATAATATTTGTTATCGTCAGCGACATCGGGGTACGGGAGCCAATCGAGGTCCTGAATCAGTGGACGGGGCTTGTTGCGGTAAACCTCTCCTTCGGTTTTCGACCAGATGTTGGGGATCTCGGTCACATCGGTACCATCCCGCAAGGCCTCGCACAGGTCGATCGCGGCTTGTTCACCCTCGCCGACGCACACGAAGTCACAGTAAGGAATGCACTCCTCTGGCACTGACGTGGGGTGAATTCCGCCCCACATAATGGGCAGGTCGGGGAAGGCCGCGGCGATGTCAGCGGTCACTTTTGTGGCCATGGAGAGCAGACTGGACATAAAGCCCAGGCCCACCAAATCGGCCTTCTTTTCCCGGATAATGTCCAGGGCCATCGAAATATCCTGCTCGGAAGGCATCTCGAGCCGGTTGTGGACCCAGTCACGTAAAAAGATGATGTGGGTCTCAAACCCGGCCCGCTGCAGCGCTGCAGACACATAGCGAATGCCGGCATTTTCAACGCTGTAAATGGTCATCAGGACGATGGTGAACTTTTTATCCGTCGTCTCGCTGGACTCGGTGCTTGGGGCATCTTCTTGCATCGTCATCCCTTAGCCCGTCAACAGCCGAAGGCCCGCGGTCGCCTTGCGTTTAAAGTCTGTGGCATTGCGAATCTGCGTGAGATTTCGCAACACGAACTTGGGCCGCCAATAAAACTTTCGGTACGCCCCACCCAACATATCGCGCAGCTCTTCGCGGCTGAAGTGCTCATCCCACACTTGGGCCTTGAAGTCCTCGTTTGGGTTTCGCATAAATTCGGTCCACGGCTCCAAATCAAGCACACCGTCAGCCAAGCCTTCATCGAATAATGTCGTCCCCGGGAAGGGGGTGAGCAAGTTGAACATCACAAAGTCTGGATCGAGCTTGATCGAGTAGTCGATCGTGTGGGCCACATCCGCGCGGGTGCGCTCGACGGGGGTTCCAATCATAAAGTAGGCCACCGTATTGACGCCCACCTCGCGGCATAAACGAAAGGCGCTCTCAATTTCAAGGCTGGTGACGTCCTTTTTGAGTCGCAACAAGCCCTCTTCTGTGCCTTGCTCAACGCCGAGTTGAATGCGCTTGCACCCCGCAGCTTTCATGTTTTCAAGCAAAGCCCGATCAACGCCTTTCACCCGAAAGCGAACCGTCCAACTGATGTCGATTTTGCGGCGCCGAATTTCGTCACAGAGCGCGTGTACACGTTTATTGGTGATGTTGAATGTGTCGTCCACAAAGTAGATTTCGCGAATACCCAAGGCCACACAGGCTTCGAGTTCGTCGCACACTCGCGAGGGGCTCATCACCCGATAACGGTGCCGTGGGGTATTGCAGAATGTGCACCGATACGGGCAACCGCGGCTGGTGATGACCGTGGTGAAAACACCCCCCTCACCCATGACATCGTAGTAGCGGGTGTGGTCGACCAAGGTGCGGTCGGTGATGGGGTAGTCGTCGAGGTCGTTCGAAAAATACACATCGGTTTGTGGCACTGGATCGTCGGCATGGGCGATGACCCCCGGGATACCTTTGGCCTCTCCACCGGCCTCCCAAATAGCCAACAGGTCTTCCAAAGGCCGTTGCCCTTCACCCTTGACCACCGCGTCGACGTCTTTTAGGCCGACGCTTTCTTGGGGGAAGTCACTGATATGGGGCCCGCCGAGGACGATGCGCGGAACGCCGGCCCGTTTGGCTGCAGCGATGGTGTTGTGAACATCGACCAACTGAACCGTAAAACAGGTGATACCGACCACATCAGGCTTAAAGGCCGCCACACGCGCCTGGACTTGATCGTACTCGAGGTGGTCCAACTGGGCGTCGAGCACAGAGACCGTGTGCGCTGTTTGATCACGCAAAAATGAGGCGATCGCCAGCAATGCGAGCGGTGGATACGAGAGGTTTTCTGCCTCAACTGCCTCAGGAACCTCGCTCTCTACCGTGTGCCGCGCTGGTGGCCGAATCAATAAAACCCGCAACATAGCCCCCTAAAATCAACGAACGCTCCCATAGCATCTATGGTCAATCGTGCCTTTTTTTGAGGCTTATGTCAACTGAACAGCCACGTATTTTGGCGGGCATTAAAGGCGCGACATTTAGCCCGGACAGCTCAACTCTCCCACATAAGCCACCGGGCCCCGAAGGATCAGCGAAAAGTCCGCACCCACGGTCACCTCCAGAGCTCCACCCGGCATCATGACCGTGATGGTGCCCTCGCAGTATTCGAGTTTGACCGCCGCCGCGGCTATCGCACATGAGGATGAACCGCTCGCACTGGTCTCACCTGCACCCCGCTCCCAAATGCGGGCCTCGATGGTACGCCGATCGATCACCCGGGCAAACTGAACATTGACCCGATTGGGAAACAGTGGATTGTTTTCCAGCGCTTGCCCCCAATCCCGCCAGGGAAGCCCATCAAGGTCAGCACCTAAAAACACCACACAGTGCGGGTTTCCGAGCCCAACCGCCGTGATTGGCAACATGGCCTCACCCACAAGCTTTGGGCTAAAAATCAGTTCTTCTGTGGCAGGTATTTGCGCAGGATCAAAGCTTGCTTTCCCCATCTGAACGGTCACCATTTCACCATCGACCTGACACCGTACGATGCCACACAGCAGCTCCACAGACAAATCGTCTGGGCCCTCCATATGCTCAACCATCCACCGAGCAAAAATACGCAAGCCGTTGCCACTTTTCTCAGCGATCGTGCCATCCGGATTCCATATGCGCAAGCCCACATCGGCCACAGTGCTCGGCAACATCTCAAGGATGCCATCCGAGCCCAAACCCCGATGTCGGTCGCAGACCTCGACCACCCGCGCCGGGGAGAGCGCCCCCTCCTCCATCACGAGGTAGTCATTTCCGAGGCCATGGTATTTGCGAAATCGCATGACAAGCGCCTAACCGAAGACCGCAGCCCCCGCCCGAGGTAGACTGAGCCCATGATTCGCGTCAACCAACACAGTGAGGTCGCCCTCGCCCTCGGCCAGCAGATCCAAGCGCACATCGACCTGGAAGCATTGCCTCAAAATCTCTGCCTGGTGGTGGGCGGCGACGGCTTTATGCTTGAGACCATTCGAGAGGTCGGCACGAGCCATATATTTTTGGGCATCAACGCAGGACGGGTCGGATTTTTGCTCAACGGTACCGAAGATTTTGAGGCCTGTTTTGCGTCTATCTCCGCCCAAACCTGGACCGTCCACACCTTTCCACGGTTGCGCATGCGGGCCCATCGAGTCGACGGCGGCCCCGTGATGGAGGCCCTCGCGGTCAACGATGTGTACCTGGAGCGGATGACCGGCCAAACAGCCCACCTGCAAATCGAGATCGATGGCGTTCGGGTTGTGGATCGCTTGGTCTGCGATGGCGTGATCACCTCGACTGCACTCGGCTCGACCGCGTACCACTTCTCGGCCTCAGGCCACGCCTGCCATCCAGCTGTTCGGGCGATTCACCTCACCCCTATTTGCCCCCACAGCCCCCGACTGGCACCGATCACCTTGCCTGCTGAGGCAAAAATCGCCATCGATGTGATGGGCGGAAGCAAGCGCCCTGTTCGTGCTGTCGCAGATGGTGTGGGTCACCCTGAGGTCAGCCGAGTCGAGATCGAGCGCGCAGATGTGGATGTGCGTCTGGCCTTTTTGGACGGCCACAACTTTACCTCCACCTTGGTGCAGAAAATACTTCGGGTCTGAGCCGCGGGCCCCTACTCCTCTGGCGGCGGGTGCGGCAATTGCTTGCGTACCCGCCAAGTTGTCATCCATCCCAGAGGCACCGCAGTAAATGCCGCGAGGGTGACCAAACTCAAGCCGAGCACAATCATCAAGCCCAAACTTTGAACCCCTTTGTTTGAGGCCGCGGAGAGCGCTGCAAAACTGAGGATGGTGGTGGCCGCAGAGAGCGCTGCTGCAGTCCCTGTGGTGGCCAAAGCCCGAAGCACCTTTCCGGGACCCTCTTCACTCATGCGATGCAAAAGATGAATCACCACATCGATCCCGATCCCCATCAATATGGGGATCCCCACAAAGTTGACCATGGACAACTTGACCCGAAACAACGCCAACCCAGCACCGGCCCAGCACAAACCGGCGATAAGCGCCGCGGTCGCACCCAAGGCCCGCTTGAGGCTGCGCATATGAAATGCCGTGATGAAGAACACGGCTAAGAGCGCAAAAAGGACGATCCGAGGCGCGTCATCTTGAATCAGCGTGTACAAAACGCTCACGGCCAGGTACTGGCCTGCCACCGCTTGATCCGGCACCCACTTTTCGACAGCATCATACAGCTTTAAAGTCTCACGCAGATCCCACATATTGCCTGTCGGAAAAACCATCAGCCAATGTCGGTCCCCAGCGGCCCCAAGCATTTCTTGTAGGGCTCGGGGCAGGTCCTCCCGGGTGAGTGCCTCTATATCGCCCTCCCGCAAGCGACTTAGATTGTCTCGAACTGGCGGTGGAAGGTAGGCAAAGTTGTCATGACGGGCGAGTGCTCCGAGGGATTTAAGGCCCTCGATCCGCTCGGGTTGGTCCACAGGAATCACAGAGTGAATCGACAGGACACGGCTCATCTCTGGAATCAAACCTGCAGCGATGGCCTGAGACAAGCGGGTGTGGTCCGCACCCAGGCTTTCAGCGTCTTCATACATGATGACGGCTGGCGGATAGCTGCCCTCAGCGAGCACCTGTTCGCGCTCGGTGAGGTCTGCCCAGGCCATTCCGCTCGCGCGAAGTTCTGAGAGATCATACTCAAATTCAACCTTTTTAAGGGTTGAGGCTGCGGCCACAGAGATGATGCCGACCAACAAAAGGAGGGTTGGCGCCAATTTGTATGTGGGGTACCGCCGGCGGCCCCGAATGCCCAAAAAGGAATCAACACCGCCCTGTTCACGCACACGCATGGGGATGCCACCCACACCTTCACGCCACAGAATGAATAAAGGCAACACCACCAACACGCCCACAAGGCAAAACAAGACGCCACCAGCCAACAAGGTACCCAACTCTTGAAAGGCAATAAAATCAGCCATCCACAGCGCACAAAACCCGGCACTGGAGGTGAGCGCTGCAGCCACACAAGGTGGGCCTGTGCGGTCCCAAGCAGCGATGATGGCCCCATGGACATCCATGCCATCCTCTCGAAGCTCCTGGTAGCGGCTATAAAGGTGGATCGAAAAATCGACGCCGAGGCCGATCAACACGGCGGTAAAAAAGCTGGTGAACGTGTTGAGGGTGCCCACAACCACAGCGGCGTATCCCAAGGTCCACAGGTTGCTCACGAACAGTGGCCCAAAAATCATCACCACTGCGCGGGCATCTCGAAAGGCGAATCCTATCAAGGCAAACACCAACACCAAAGAGACTGCAGCAGTCCATTGCAGATCGTTTGTGATGCTCTCAACATCATCGACGGTGTGCCGGTACGCACCACCGACCCACTGAACGCTCACCCCACGAGACTCCGGCGCCATATCATCGAGTAGACCATAAACATCGGCCATCAAGGCCTTTGAAAAAGGAACTTTGGCGGCCGAATCTACAGGCCGAACGATAATGCGCGGGGTTCCATCGGCGCTCGACAAGGTAGCGGTCTGGCCCTCTTGCTTGAGCTTGGCGGTGAGTGGGCCCAGGTCCATCCACTGTGCCGCAATAAACGGGTTGAGCATGGCCGGGCCAAAGTTGAGCGCCCCTTGAAGCCGGTCTTTGATTTTGGATATCTCAGCGGGGGCCAGTTGCAGCATGCCGATGCGTCCAGCCAAATCGGGATCGATATCGTACAGCGCGTACCGAACCGTCTCGAGCGACTCGAGCTTTATGACCAGTTCGCGCATGAAGAGGTCAACCACCTGAGGATCTGCACCATCCACGGCAATGGTCAAAATCTCCACCCCACCCTCTGTCTTTTGTAAATCCAACATCGCAGTGGTGGATGGATGGTCAGGAGGCAACAGGCGCAGCATATTCGGGTCAACCCGAAGACCGCTCGCGAGCACGGCTGCAACCAAAGACACCACAGCAATCCATGCCCAAGCGCGTTTTGGGCGGGCGATGACTGCTCCGGCAAGCCGGCCCAACCAGCCTGGAGAAGGGGTATCCATGGGATTTTGCATAACTGAACGCGGACAAAACCGGGAGACGGCCATCGTTTTTATATTCAGAATCCCGGTGTTTTCAGGATAGTCTAAAGTGAATCTTTTTGGATACGGTGTATGAAAAAAGATACGTATTCAAAAAGATACGAAAACTCAAAAACCTAGGTTAAACCTGGATTTTAAAAGTTGGCACGGCCTGTGCAATACCTCGGAGCGACCCGAAACTGAAGAGGTATCCCATGACTGCATTACTCACTCCCGTCAACGCCGAGTTCAACCGTGAACAACTCATCTTGGCCTACTACCCACTCGTCCGGACCATCGCCCTCCGCATGGCACGGCGCCTTCCACCGAGCGTTGAGGTAGACGAGCTTATCAACATCGGCACCTTGGGCCTGATTGACGCGGTCGACCGGTTTGACACCTCTCGCGGTGTGCCCTTCAAGGCATACGCCGAGATTCGCATCCAAGGTTCGATGTTTGACTCCCTTCGCGGCGACGACTGGGTTCCACGCTCAGTGCGACGCAAGGTCAACCGGATCGAGCACGCCAAGAAAAGCCTCAGCCTTCGTTTGGGCCGTGACCCATCACGCCAAGAGATGGCCGACCGCCTTGAGATGAGCACCGACCAATACGATTCACTGGTGACCGATGCGCGGATCAAAAAGCTGATCAGCCTCGACATCACCACCACTGAAGATGGCAACACACCGCTCATCGAAATCATCCCCGGAAAAGAAGAGGCCGTGGACTCCATCTTGTGCCGCGAAGAACTCAAGAGCGAAGTCGCACACGCCGTGTCTTGTCTTCCTGAGAAGGAACGTGTCGCCGTCACCTTGTACTACATGCAAGGTGTCACCCTCAAAGAAATCGGCACCATCTTGGACGTCACCGAGTCTCGGGCCTGCCAACTGCGCAGCCAAGGCGTCAAACGCCTCAAGTTCCGTCTCCGCAACTCAGCGATTTAAAGCCCCACCGGGAATATCCACCCGGTGCGAGCCATTACAGTTTTGAAAATTCAGTTTGGGTTGGCCCCTTTGAGAGAAATCTCAGAGGGGCCTTTTTTTTATGCCGCCCAAACCGCAGCACAAAAAAACCTTGGCGATTTCCCCTCAAGGATACCCCCACCCAAGCCGTACTGTGTGGGCCACCGGGCGGAGCAAACCAACCGCCCTAACGGAGTCAGCCACTATGCATCCCAACTGTGAAAACGAAGCCATCCAACTCAACCAAAATACTGGATCTTCGTTGTTGGAACTCAAGCAAGCCTACGATGATGGCTTGCTTGTCACCACGGTGACTGCTGATATGATCAACGACACCTTGCTGAGCGCGCTCTTTCAAGACGTCCCGCCAGCCAACAACCTCGTCCACTGATCACATCAGCCACGTCAACCATCAAACCCCCTTGGGCTCGCCCTTGGGGGTTTGTCGGTTTTGGGCGCTTCGCCTTGCTGGCTAATGAAACTTGGGGCCAAAAAACTTGAACTGCAGACCAAACATCACACCGCCACCAATCGGGGCGGCCCCTGGTGGTTTGTCAGCATGAGGCTGGATGAACGGCTTGTCGGTGTCCGGGTCCTTAGCCTCACCGACCGGCCCACTTTTGAAGGTGTCGACACTGCCGCCACCAAGACCAATAGTGACCGGCACATGCAAATAAAAATCCACCAGCTTTGAGACCTCAAACTCGAGGCCACCCTTGAGCTGCATCACCCATATTGTGGGCTGTGAAAATGTATCGTAGGCCTCCACGACGTCTTCATGCTTATCAACGGTCGTGCCCGTCCACACAACCACGCCACCACCCACCAGCGGCCGGAATCGGTGGGCGGGCCTGAACACCGACTGCACATAAGGGCCGATGTACGAACTGCTGTTGGCGTAGCTCTCCTCTAGCCCATCACCCGATGAGTTCCCGGTGACCTTGGAATCTACAACCGTTCGGTACTTTCCTGTGGCGAAGCCAAACTGCATGCCCATCTCGACCTCTGAGGTGATGCCATAGCCAACAGCCACCTCTGTTACAAAGCCGGTCCCAGCCTCCATCGAATGCCAAGCGTAGGCCTCGGTC
>OBJC01000116.1_pt1 | contig 15324 bp, 15 predicted proteins | sample 1481521 | NCBI WGS metagenome assembly OBJC01 (sample SAMEA2341961, study PRJEB22496) | metagenome | biome: marine; feature: hydrothermal vent; material: water | place: Pacific Ocean | collected 2011/2012 | reverse complement strand
TTCGATGAGTCGGGTGGGCTCGATGTTCACGATTTTCTTCCGTCCGACGTTACCGAGCAATTTCACCCAGGTGTCGCAATGCGATATGGCGGCCTTTGGACGCTTCCATCGTGGGGTCTTAAAGCGGGGTGTGTATTTTCCACCTAGCCAGTATGAAGCTGCATTTTTACCCGATTCTCTAAGCGCAGAAGAGATGGATCACCTGGTGGTTGGAATCCAAGGCGCCTTGGCCGAAGCTTGACCCAAGAGCAAACTCCAAACCCCTACCCTTTGACGCGGTCACAAGGGGGTGATAGTTCGGCCGTCCTTCGGGGCAACCTTGGGGTGAACGGATGTTGAGTCCAGACGCCATCAAGACCATGACCCGAGCCTCGGCCATGGTTCTCGAGATGGGTGTTTTGGTCGTGGGGGGCGCTGCAGCTGGCCGTTGGTTGGATGTACGCTTGGAAAGCTCGCCCTTATTTTTTCTTTGCCTCAGCATGGCCATGTTGCCAGCCGGCATTTACCGAATCCACCGGAAACTCAGCCGCGATGAAGCCCACGATGACGCCAACACTGATTCATAACGTGACCCGATTGGCCATTGGTCTTTTGACCATCGGCACGGTGATTGCGTATTTTGGGTTCGGTATCTCGGTGGCCCAAGGTGTTTTGGGCGGTGGTGTGGTGATGATTCTCAGCTTTTTAGGTGGGGTTGTCGCTGTGGGTCAGCTCGGTGTAACGGCCAAACAAAAGGGCTCCGGAATCTCCGCGGTCTTGGTGGCCTTAAAGGTGCCGGTCCTTGGGCTTGCGATTTTTGCGCTGTTTCGGCATTTTGGTCCTATTGCTGTGGTCGTTGGTGGCAGTGTCGTGATAATGGCGCTCGTCTTTGCAGGGTTGGCCGAAATCGTCATGCCCGTCGGGAAGGAGGCTTAGATGTCTGCTGGAAAACCTTGTAATGCTAATTTTGTCCTGGATCTGATCCCCGCTCAGAGTGGTAATTGCGATGTTCACTTCACTTGGTTGAAGTACATTCCTGGTCCAGGCGAAGGCTCATTGATCGATGCGATGGTGGGTATGAAAATGCCTGGCACGGACACTGTGATGTTCAGCAACACCGATGACGCTCAAACTTGGTTGCTCGCCTGGCTGGTCGCCCTGATTTTGTTGGCCGCGTCTGCCATCGCACGGCTGGGCCTCACCAAGGCCTTGACTGCGGGCGGAACGCTTCAATATGTTCCAGATGCTCAAATGTCGGTTCGGAATGTGTTTGAGTTGTTTACATCGGCACTCTTTGGCTTGGTGAGCGATTTGCTCGGCCACGAAAACGGTAAGAAGTTTTTCTGGATAAGTGCCGGGCTGTTTATCTACATTTTGACCTCGAACCTGCTCGGTATTTTGCCAGGCATGCTGCCACCGAGTGGCTCCTTGCAACACAACTTGGCCATTTCGCTGGTGGTGTTGGTGTTGTTCAATGGCGCTGGCATCAAAGCCCAGGGTCTTGTGGGCTACCTCAAGCACATGTGCGGGCCGGTAGCGGCGCTCGGGGTTTTACTGTTCGGTATTGAGTTGCTTAGTTTTCTGGTTGTTCGGCCGTACAGCCTCAGCCTTCGTTTGACCGGAAATATGTTTGGTGACCACCAAGTGTTATCGATTATGTCCGGTCTTGTTCCTCTCGGTTATCCCATCATTTTCCTTGGCCTTGGGATCTTCGTTTCGTTAATTCAGGCCTTTGTATTCACCCTTTTGTCCACGATTTACATTGCGCTAGCCGTCGAACACGACGACCACTAGCCACCAACTGGAGACTCCCATGAACAAGATTGCCACCACACTCTCGGCCACCACCGCGATGTTCCTTTTCTCAAGCGCTGCTTTCGCGTCTGACACCGCTGCTGCAGCAGGTGTCACCGCTGGTGGACACGGCCTCGACTTCCTCGCTGCTGGCCTCGCTGTCGGAATGGCTGCGCTCGGTTGCGGCCTGGCTCAAGGTCGTTTGGCTGCTGCCGCTTTGGAAGGCATGGCTCGTAACCCTGCTGCAAGCGGTGATATCCGGACTTCCATGATGATCGCGCTTGCATTTCCAGAGTCCCTCGTGCTCTTCAGCTTCGCTGTTGCTTTCGCCGCGATGGGCATGATCTAAGCTTCAGACTTTTTGGTTTAAGCTCGCAACCTTTTTGGGTTTGCGTCCAAACACCGGCCCATCCTTGGATTACCAAGGGTGCGGTCGGTGTTTGTGTGTGCGGGCTGAAGTCTGGGCGGGTAGGTTGAGGCGCCGGAGGTTTCATGTCTATTTTCATACGCTGCACACTTTTTTTGACTGCGTTGATGGTGTTGGGTGTGAGCCAAGATGCCGAGGCCAGAAAGCGCCGCAAGCGTAAAGGCCCTCCACCCACAGGTTGGGTCGATGGAGAGACGGGAACACCGGCTTGCTACCACACCCCTATTTGGGATGGTTTCAATGAAATCGACCGCCGGATGAAGCGCTCCGAGGCCATGGACGAGGTGTTGAACCAGTGGAGAGGCCTGCGCAACGATGGCATCAATCTCGACCCTCGGGTGATCGAGGAAGTTGAAACGGTTTTATTGGGGCGTCCAGAAAAAATAGAAAAGTTTGTGGTGGATAATCTCGCGCACTGTTTAAGCGGTGATGCGGCGGCTTGGTCCGCTTGGTCCAAGGGTTTGAAAGCCGTGCTCACCGCAGGAGAATGCAACACGCCGCTCGATTACACGATGTTTGATTACCTGGACATCGGTTCGGGTTGGCAACGCCCCCTGAATATTTGCAAGGGAAATAGCATCCGAATTTCAGGATCAGCCAGGGATATGTACCGGCTGTCAGATGAGTCCCCTTGGATTACCGTTTTGGGTGACCCTGCCATCAGCACCTTGAGTCCAGAGTGGCCGTGCAATCTTGAGGGCTGCAAGGCTGGAATGTTGACCATGCGCTTTGTGGCCAAGGGTTCAGGGGTTGAGACCATCGTCGCTGTGGGCGCGTCAGCGATGTTTACAGCACCTGCAGATGGGGTGATTTCTTATCGTATTAATGACACCAGTTTTTTCGATAATATTTGGCACACTTCAGGGTCGGTCATCGATCACACAGCCATAGAGGTCAGCCCAGCCAAATGAAAGGCATCTTGCGAAAGGTTACCTTTTCTGTGGTGCCGGTGGTGATCCTTGGCGCCGCGGTAGAGCTTGGTCTTCGCTCAGTGGGTTGGCCAAAAATCACAGAGGCCTTCGAGCACAACACTCCGTTTTGGGTGACCGACCCAAATCTAGAGTCCAAGGCTTTTCCCCATAAAGAAGAAAAGCGACTTTTTCGCGTGAGCTCCAATGCGGAAGGTTTGAGGGCGGTGGATGTCTCTGTCCCCAAAAAAGACGGTTTATTCCGGGTGATGACAATGGGATGCTCAACCACCTTTGGTTGGGGTGTTTCTGATGAGCAGACCTACCCTGCCCAGCTGGCCAAGCTGATTGGCGAGGCTGGATACAGCAATATCGAGGTGATCAACGCAGGTCAGCCTGGGTACACCAGCTTTCAGGGGCGCTGGTTGTGGGACCGAAACTTAAAGGCTTATCAGCCCGATGTGGTGCTGCTTGGCTTTGTCGTTCAAGACGCAAGAAAGGCTGCCTATTCAGATAAAAGCCAAGCTGTCTTGCAAAGAGACCATCGTTTTTTGAAGAACAATATCCTTTATAACAGTCGGGCTTATCTCGCGTTGAGGTCATTTTTGGGTGGAATTCAGGTGAAGGCCAAGGAGCGGCCGACCGGTGATGAAGGTGGGGTTTATCGGGTTCCACCCGCAGATTATGTCGACAATATACGGGCTTTGGTTGCGTCGATTCGTACTCAGGGAGCCACCCCAGTTTTGTTTGGTTTTCCGCTTGAGCGAAGCGGCTATACGGCTGAGCACCGTAGGATACTGAAGGCCGCTGCCGATCAATTATCCGTCTCGTACTTAGATCTTCAAGCGAAGATGGAGGTCGCCAGCCGAGAATCTGTATTGTATTTTGAGAATGACCGCGGCCACGCGAATGGTGCTGGCAACGCGAAAATCGCTGGCTGGGTTTATCGGTTTTTGATGGATGAAGGCTTGTTAGGTGAGACTAAATGAAACGTGATTGCACATTGGTTTTGCTGACGCTCAACGAGATCGACGGCTTGAAGTTGTTGTGGGAGCAAATTCCCATAGATAAGTTTGCCACGGTGTTGGCGGTTGACGGTGGATCTACAGACGGTACCCGGGCCTTTTTGGAGGCGCGCGGGGTTCCGATTTTAGATCAGCCCATCGCCGGCCGCGGGGTCGCTTTTCGTGTGGCTGCAGAGGCCAGCAGCGATGCGCGCATTGTTTATTACAGCCCTGATGGCAATGAAGATCCAGCGGATATTGAGCGGCTGGATGATTTGTTATTGGCGGGAAATGATTTGGCGATCGCTAGTCGCTTCGCGCGTGGGTCGGTCAATGAAGAGACAGGCTGGGTGAGGCCGCGGGCCCGTGTGAACCAAACCTTGAGTTGGATGGCCAACAGTCTATTTAATTATGGTGAAACGGTCACAGATACCATCAACGGTTTTCGTGCCATGCATCGGCAGGCCTTTTTGGACATGGACACCTCCGTCAAGCGCTTTCCCATCGAGTACCAAATCTCGATTCGAGCGATGCGACGGCGTTGGAAGATCGCGGAGTTGGCCACTGTGGAGGGCCAGCGGGCAGGCGGTGAGTCGAAAGCGATTTCTTGGCCTGTGGGCAAGGACCATCTCAAGGTCTTGTTGACGGAGCTTCCAGGATCACGGCTGTTTTCATGAGCCGCGATGACGAGGTCGCCCGCCTGGTTTCGCGGCATTTTAAAATGGACAAGCCAGAAACAGGGCTGCCTTTGGCGGTAAGCCCAATCGGGCCCGATGAGATTGCTGCCGGAATTAACACCTTGCTGAGCGGTTGGTTGACGATGGGCCGGCAAGTTCAGGAGTTTGAAGCGGCCTGGGCGGCAGAGGTTGGCACCAAGCATGCGGTATGCGTCAACTCCGGTTCGAGTGCTTTGTTGGTGATGTTGTCCGCTTTGGTTGAGACTGGTTTACTGAAGCGTGGTGATGAGGTGGTGGTTCCGGCTGTGGGCTGGTCGACTTCCTTGTTTACTGTGGCTCAAGCCGGCTTGATTCCGGTGATAGTTGATGTCGCTGAAGATTCTTTGGTGCTCGAAGGCGAGTGGGATCGGCCGGTCTTGGCGGTGCATCTTTTAGGGTGTCCAAGTCGGGCAGTTGGCCCCATGATTATTGAAGATGCTTGCGGTGCTCATGGGGGAAAAATAGCAGAAAAAAAATGCGGAAGTATTGGTGTAGCAAGTGCTTTTTCATTCTTTTTCTCACACCATTTGAGCACCATAGAAGGGGGGATGATCAACACGGACTCTTTGCCCATCGCCGATGCCGCGCGCAGCCTTCGGGCTCATGGTTGGATTCGTGAACGTTCGGATGCGGCCTTGGCTGCAGCTGCCAGTCCTGAGATTGATCCTCGCTTTTTGTTTGTGAGTCCTGGATATAATCTTCGCCCGACAGAAATTACCGGCGCCATGGGGCTTGTTCAGGTGCCAAAATTAGAAGGCTTTGTTGCTGCGCGTCGTGCCAATCATGCGGCATGGTGTGTGGCCATCGATGCATTGAACTTGCCGCTTCGGGTATATCCAGAGTCTCCAGGGACTTCTCATGCAGCCTTCGCTTTTCCCATGCTGATCGATGCCGACTCGCACCTAGACCGGCGAACGGTTTGTGGTCGACTCGAGGAGATGGGCATCTCGACCCGGCCGATTTCGGGCTCTAATTTGATCCGCCAGCCAGTCTTTCCGAAGGTTGTCGGCGCCCGGGTAGAGGGGCCTACACCTGTGGCAGATGCGGTGCATGAACGGGGATTTTTTGTCGGTCAATCTCAGGAATTTACCGAGATTTACCTCGATCGTTTGGTCGAAGGCTTGAAGCAGGCCTTTAGATAGCTGTACCGCACCGCCAAACGCGGATATGCTGAAGCTTATGAAGATTTTAGTCACTGGTGGTGCAGGGTACGTGGGTAGCGTGCTGGTGCGTCAATTGTTGTCCCGAGGACATCGGGTACATGTTGTCGACAACCTGATGTTTGGTGGTGAGTCTTTGCTGCCATTGTTCATCGAGCCAAACTTTAGCTATGCCAATGTCGATGTTTGCGACCGCGAAGCCTTGCGCAAAGAGATGGATGGGGTCGAGGCCATCGTTCATCTTGCAGGTTTGGTTGGCTATCCTCTGTGCAAAAAAATGCCGGTCCTGGCTGAGCAGGTCAATCTGGGCGGTACCGAGAATGTGATCGCGACCATGCCACCGGATGCCAAACTTATTTTTGGGTCGACCGGGAGCAACTACGGTGAGGTTGTGGGCATCTGCACCGAAGACACCCCGCTCAATCCTTTGAGTCATTATGGTCGGCTTAAAACCGAGGCTGAAGCGCTTTGTTTGTCGGTCAAAAACTCAGTGGGCTTGCGCTTTGCGACCGCATACGGACTCTCACCGCGTCCGCGTCTTGACCTGATGATCAATGATTTTTGCTGGCAGGCGATTCATCAAAAATATCTGGTTGTCTACGAAAAGCACTTCCGCCGTACATTTATTCATGTGGTGGATGTGGGTCGGGCGATGACCCATATGATCGAAAACTTCGATGCTCTCAAGCATAAAATCTACAATGTGGGTCATGAGAGCTTGAATTTCACCAAAGAAGATATCGTCAATATGCTCAAGGAGCGGATCGATTTTTTGGTGTACTTCGCAGAGTTCTGTCAAGACGAAGATCGGCGAGATTATGAGGTGGACTACTCGCGTATTCGTGAGACAGGCTTTGAGATGAGCGTGGATATCGACGCCGGGCTGGCAGAGCTTGTCCATGGCTTGCCACTGCTTGAGGTTCGCAACCCATACGGAAATGTCTGAGCCCTATGTGGGAAAACACCCGGGTTTTGGTGACCGGTGCCCGAGGTTTTCTTGGGGGGCATCTCATGGCGCGACTAAAGGTGCTTGGGGCTGACCCAGTCGGTGTGGGCCGTGCAGAAGCCGACTTGACCGACCCATCGGCTACCCACCAGCTTTTTGGGTCCATTAAGCCCACGGTTGTCTTTCATTGTGCAGTTGTGGGTGGAGGCATTGGCTGGATGCGTGAACACCCGGTCGAGTCGGGGCGCGACAATGCTTTGATCAACCTCCACGTTTTGGACGCAGCCCATCGATGCGGTGCCAAGCGTTTTGTGGGTGCATCGAGTACCTGTGCTTATCCGAGAACACCCCCTGTGCCGTTTAAGGAGGCCGATCTTTGGGCCGGTTACCCAGAGCCAACCAATGGACCCTATGCGTTATCCAAGCGTTTGATGATGGATATGGGTGGTGCTTATTATCGGCAATATGGTTTTCGCTCAGCCTTTGGTTTGCTTGGAAACCTCTATGGGCCTGGTGATTGTGTCGATATCGACCGGGCCCATGTGGTGGCGGCGCTGATCATGCGTTGCTTGGCCGCCCCGAAGGAGCTTGTGGTTTGGGGAACCGGTCGGGCGACCCGAGAGCATTTGTATGTGAGTGATGCAGTGGATGGCTTGCTGGCTTTGGCAGCGTTTGGCCAGCCTCAGCCCATCAATATCGGCACCGGTCAGGAGGTGACCGTGGCGGCATTGGCAGAGGCTGTTGTGAAGGCGACAGGCTTTTCAGGCACCATTCGGTTTGATTCGAGTAAACCCGATGGCCAACCCAGAAAGGTGATGGACTGCACGTTGGCCTTCGACCGGCTTGGCTGGAGAGCACAAACGGACCTGGCTAAAGGTTTGTCCAACACAGTGGCCTGGTACCGACGGGCTCTGCTGTGTTGAGGGTCTTGTGGATAATGGGCAGCCTTGTCGGTTGTTTGGAGCGGGTCACCGGAGAGGCGGTGCCCTTGGATCCACGCTTTACAGCTCAAGCCTCCCCCACTGAAGGTGGGAGTGACACAGGAGGTCCTAGCCATAGCGATATCGCCCATGAAACCGTAGAGCACGAGGAGGTGGAACAGCCACAGCCCTTTGAAGGTTTTGATGGAGAGCGGGTGTTGCTAAGCGGCACGATTTTATCTTATTTATCGGCGTCAGTAGACCTGGATATCGCTCGGGTCGACGAGAATGTAGAAGGAGGGCTTGTCAGTGAAGGGAAGCTGCTCTTTTCTGATGCAGGAGAATTCGAGATCGAGGTGCCGATAAATATTGGCGCGCTTCGCTTGTCGGCCTTTCAAGATCTAGAGGCCGATGGTCCAACGGAAGAAGACCCGTATGCGGAGTTGAACATCGAGGTTGGAAGCGCAGCAATTTCGAATTTAGTTTTTGAGTTGATCGAAGGCGGCCGGGGTTCGGCGGCCGTGGGCCCTGAGCATTCCCAAGTGGAGCACGTGGATGCGCCACCAGGCTTTGGTTCAGGGCAAGGGCCTCAAGGTGGAAGTGAAGGGCTTTCGGGTGATGTTGACCCTTTTGATGGCACCGAGGGTAAGCGGGTAAAGGTCAGCGGCGTGTTGATCTGTGCTGAGGGTGACACCATCGATGTGGACCTCTTTAAGGCGGACTCATCTGCCCCTGGAGGCCGTGTTTTACTCGGAAAAATTAAGCGGATCGCAGGGGCTTTCACCTTGCAAGTGCCTGTGTCGGTTGGGATGTTGGAGTTGGATGCCTTCGCCGATAAAACAGGTGACGGCCCCACTGGTGACGACCCACGGGGTAATATTCAGGGTATCGACTTGAGTGATGGGCCTGTAAGTGGCTTGCGTTTGGTCCTTAAGGCGCTCACCGACACAGCTCCCAGTCCACAGCCCGATGCGGGGGGGACAGACATCGAAGAAGAGTTTGCACGCACGGGCCGCGGAGCGACCGAAGCCTCAACAAAAGCTGACGGGCGATAAGCCTGGGGAAAATGAGCGCTTGAGTGTGAGTCTATAGTTGTATAGGTGTCCAGTACGGACAGAGCTCAAAGCGCTCGAAGTCGGAGGATTGAGATGAAAGCCCTTTTAATCGCGGTCATGGCATCATTTTTTGGTGTCGCACATGCCCAAGCCAACGACTCCTTCGATTTTGAACTTTTTCGGCCATCGGGTGACCATTATGGCTATTTTGCGGTCCCTTCTGCTGCCACCCTCGGGCATCTTCAACTTGGTGGAAGTTTTTGGGTAAACTATCAAAATGACCCCATCATTTTTGTGCAAGGCGACACCCGAAAGAGCCCCGTGGCCGCCGATGTTTTGGGAGACAATGGCGAGGGAATTATCGATGATCGCCTGAGCGGAAATATTCAGCTCGGCTTGGGAATCTCCCGTTACTTTTCATTCTCGATCGATACACCGGTCATCTTGTGGCAAGACGGCTACCTGCCCGACGAAAAGATTCTCAATGGGCAAGTGGCCCCGACTCGGCTGACCCAAGCGGGTGTTGGCGATATTCGATTGACCCCAAAAGGCGTCATCTTAGATCGGGACCATATGCCCATCGGTATGGCCATCGCCATCCCCGTTGGCCTGCCAACTGGAAATGGTGGACATTTCTTTGGTGAAAATGGCGTCAGCGTCACCCCGACCACCATCTTTGAGTTCTCGGATGGGCCCATCCGAACCCGTAAATATGCGTTTCGTAGCGCGGTTTCAGCTGGCTATCATGTACGCCCTGGCGCCCAGATCAGAGATGTTGAGGTTGGCAATGCGTTTGTTTACGGTGTGGCCATGGGGCTTCACGCCTCGGTGATGGAGATCGTCGCTGAGTTTCACGGTGCAGTCTGGGGAGATCGGGCCGCACAACAGCCCGCGGAAGTGCTGGGTGGAATTAAGATGCTCGCTGCCGAGTATGTCTCGATCAACGTGGGTGGCGGCATGGGCGTGCTCTCCGGCCTCGGTGCGCCAGATTGGCGGATCTTTGCCGGCGTGAGTGTGGCCCCGAGCTTTGATCCGAATCTGCGCGATACCGATAAAGATGGCATCGTCGACGCCATGGACCGCTGCGTCCGCGAACCAGAAGACCTCGACAACTTTCAAGATGAAGACGGTTGCCCAGATTTAGACAATGACGCCGACGGTCTCAATGATACCCAAGATCGGTGTCCGCTTGAGCCTGAAGATGATGATGGCTATCAAGACTCCGATGGTTGCCCCGATCCGGATAACGACCGTGATGGCATCCCCGACGTCTCTGACCGTTGCCCCAACGAGCCCGAGACAAATAACGGATACCAAGACGAAGATGGCTGCCCGGACACCCCACCGATTTTAGACACCGATGGTGATGGCTACAACGATGACGTCGATCGCTGCCCATACGATGCTGAGGACTTCGATGGTGATGAAGATGAAGATGGTTGCCCAGATAAGCGGGTCGTTATCGAGAAGAACTTCATCAAAATCACGGAGAAAATCTACTTTGAGTTTGGCAAGGCGGTCATTCAGGACCGGTCATTCAGCTTGATCGATGAAATTGCTGAGACGATCGTTGGGAATCCTCAACTCAAGAAGATTCGAATCGAAGGTCATACCGATGCAGTTGGGTCTGATTTGGCCAACCTCAAGCTCAGCCAAGCCCGTGCAGACTCTGTCGCCAAGTCCATCGCCAGGCGCGGTGTGGAGACCAGTCGACTGGATGCGGTGGGCTTTGGTGAAATGCGCCCGATTCAGACCAACGACTCTGATGATGGTCGCGCCGCGAACAGGCGGGTTGAGTTCATTATCGTTGATCAAGACTAAAGCGGTGTCATGCTAGCGGACTGATGCGGTACAATGACCCCACACTGCAGCCTTGCGGTGAAGGGGGCTTGTTTTGAGAATCAACACAACCATGATGGCCTTGACGGCGCTGTTTGCGTGCTCTGGTGCTGGCAGTAAAGACGACGCCCAGACCGATGGAGACACCACTCCGACCGAAGAGGCCGATGGCGGTGCAGATGCAGACGGTGGGGCTGATGCGGATGGTGGGCCTGAGGATGATGCAGATTGGATGACGATTCGAAGTCGCGTCCAGGTCGAGCTGTACACCACAAATAGCTCAGGCAGTCGCCAATTTTTGTCCTGGGAGGACGCGGTCGGCCCAGCTGGAGAGTTTCCTTTTGGCTCTATTTTTGTGTCGGCCACGGTTCCGAATGAAGATGGAACCCAACAGTATATCGCTCAACATACGGTCACCCGCCCCCGCACAGATGGGGATTATTATCGCTTAAAAATTGACCCCGACGTGACGGCTTCGGCCTATATTTTTGCGACCTTAGATGTGCGCGCAGATGGAATTGTTGGCTCAGAGGAGCCGATAGGGCTTCATCCCGACCCCATCGAGGTGGAGGCTTATCTGGAGCATACCGAGGCCGATTTGGTGGTGCTCGTTGATTGGGATCGCTGGGGCCCAGGTGGTTGGGGTTGGCAAGATGTTGGGGGCTATGTGCCGCCACGGGACACCGATGGCGACGGCGATATTGATGAAGACGATGGCGGTTGTGATTTGGTGAGCGTGGCGGGTGATGTGCGAATCACGGTGCCCTATGCAGGAGGCAACGGAAAAGTGATGCTGCTGGATAGAAGTGGCGGTGGGCCATATCAAATGGATGATTTCACCCCGATTCCGAACGGCTCAGGCGCTACAGCCTCGTACAATATGGGCGTGTGCGCTTGGGCTGGAGAGATGCAAATCGTCGCCGCTTTTGACTCAAATGGCAACGGCCTCATTGACCCCGATGACTTGTGGGGCGCCTATGTTTCGGAGCCGGGTGTGGATGGAAACCCTCTGAATATCGAAGATTATCGGCAAAGTGATATCAACGTCGACATTCCCATTGGTGGCGGCGGGCCGGCGGTGAGCGTTGTGCCTTTTGTGCACCTTCAAGGGACTGTCTTTTCTGAACGCACAGCCACCTTTTCAGGCCTGGTTGAGGAGGTCGTAGAAGGCATGGCGGTGTATGTGGTGGCCCTGCGCTACCCGCCCACCCCAGATATGGATGTGGCATCGTTTTCCGAGGCATATGACTTCGAGGTCTGGGATTCGCCCGATTTGGGAGACCAGAGTTCTTTGAGTTGGGACTTGATCGTGCCGGCGAATACCATCGTCTATCTTTGGGCCTTTTTGGATGCAGATGGCGATGGGTTGGTCAATGAGGTCCGAGAGCCTGTGGCCGCGGACACCTCCGGACCCGATGCGATATCGACGGGAGAAGAGGGCCGCAGCGATATTGGTCTTGGGCTGACGGCCTTCTAAAATCGGCTTGCTGAGTGGGATAAACTTTTTTCAAACCACCATCGTGCGCTCCTTCTATGTATTCTTCAACCATGGTGGACACTGAACGACTGACTTGGATTTTGGACCAGCTTACCGACGCTGGGATGCTGCACGATGGCCAAAGGCAAGATGTGTTGAACCGCGGCCGCGATCAGGCTCGGCATATATTGCTCGATAAACGCGCTGCAATGCGGAGAATGCTCGGTAGGCATCGGGTGGCTTATCGGGTCACAGCCATTGAATTGATCGATTCATTTCGTTTTATCCGCCATGATCAACCCGGTGTTCGCCTGGATGAGGAGACCATCACGGAGATGGTCGCAGAGGTGCTTTCGGTGCCTTTTGTGCATCTCGATCCCTTGAGGCTGGACTATAAGCTCGTCACCAATGCTTTTGGCGGGCCTTTTGCAGAGCGGCATTTGATCGTTGCGGTCGAGGACACTCCAGAGGCCCTCACCATCGCGATGGCAGACCCTTGGGACAAAGAGCTGGTAGAGAGCATCTCTCGGGTCAAAAACAAGCCCATCAAGGTCGTGGTGGCCTCCAAAAGCGAAATTTTGGGCATTATCGTTGAGTTTCACGGCTTCAGACGGTCGATGCAGGCTGCAGAAGACGACTTTGCTTCTGACTTTCCAGATTTGGGCAACCTAGAACAGTTGTATGAGCTCGAGGAGGGCAGCGGGAGTCTCGATGCCAATGACAAGCCCATCGTGCGGGCGGTTTGGTATCTGCTCAACTACGCATTCGAGCAGCGCGCCAGTGATATTCATCTCGAACCCAAGCGCAATGAGGGTTGGGTTCGCATGCGGATCGATGGTGTGTTGCACCAAATACACCGTTTGCCCAAGGTGGTCCTGCCTGCGATGATTAGCCGGTTCAAGATGTTGGCCAGAATGGACATCGCTGAGCGCAGACGTCCACAAGATGGGCGATTCAAGACCAGCTTTAAAGACGAGCAAATCGAGCTCCGAGTTTCGACGATACCCACCGTTTTTGGCGAAAAGGTTGTGGCGCGTGTGTTCGACCCGGCGGCACAGTTGGCAGACTTAGAGGGGCTCGGCTTTTTCCCCCCAGAGCTCGCCCAATACAAGAGCATGCTGGCTCAAAACTCCGGCTTGTTGTTGGTGGTTGGCCCCACAGGGAGCGGAAAAACCACCACCTTGTACACCTCTTTGCACCATATTCAGTCACCTCGGGTGAACATTGTCACCTTGGAAGACCCCATTGAGATGGTGCATGAGCATCTCAACCAAATTGCGATGCAGCCCAAAATCGGGCTCACTTTTGGGTCCGCCTTACGAAATGTGCTGCGCCAAGACCCCGACGTGGTGATGGTGGGTGAGATTCGAGACGAAGAGACCGCCCAGAATGCTGTCCAGGCGGCGCTGACAGGGCACCTGGTCATCTCCACAATCCATACCATTGATGCCGCGAGCGCCATCGGTAGAATGCTCGACTTGGGTGTACTGCCCTTTTTGTTGAGCTCTGTTTTGGTCGGTGTGGTCGCCCAGCGCTTGGTCCGGAAAAACTGTCTTCACTGTGCTGTAGACGATGTCCTCCAAGATGATGAGGTTTTGGCCTTGCGCATCAAGGGTACCCGAGGAAAACGCCTGAAAGTGCGCCGAGGCGTGGGCTGTGTCAAGTGTCGGTACACCGGGTACAAAGGTCGGACGGGACTATATGAAGTGATGCCGGTCACCCCGCGTATTGGGTCGTTGGTGCATCAACAAAGCCCGAGCGCTGAAATCAAACGTGAAGCCCTCAACGATGGCATGCTCACCCTTCGGGAGTATGGCATCAAAAAAATCGCGTTTGGAGAGACCACTTTTGATGAAGTCATGGCGGTCACTGATGACCGCTCAGTGTACTAGGGTCATCAACTCGGTGACACATATACAAAGGGAGCCACATACTCCACCGCGTGCATAAACAGCAAGCCGACCACCAAGACGATTGTGGCAAAGAGCACCGGCGCCATCCACCACCGCCCACCGCGGTTTAGCAATGCACTCAACTCAGCGAATGTTCCTTTTGGCTCGTCCATGGGTTCAGATTAGCATTGTGTTTTGAAGTAAGGTGTTCACAATGCGCAGGTCCTTGACACAATTCAATAAACCAGGCCTATTTGTTGTGGGTGCTTTGTGTTTGTCTGGGATGGGGATGCTGTACAAAGGCCTCATGAGGGGGGAGGCGTCTGTGTCGCCTGAAGCCACGGCCTCGACGTTGATTCAAGGATCGGGTCAAGCCCTGCCTCCTTTAGGGCCTGTTCAGCCGGGTTCAGGTGTGTTCAAGCAAGACGCTCCGGCCACGGCGTCGACGGCTGAGGATGACGCTGCATGCATAGATTGTGATGTGGTGTTGATCACGGTGTGTTCTCTCCGAAAAGATCATTTGGGTGCCTATGGTTTTGATGGCGATATCTCACCGGCGGTCGATACTCTGGCCGGCGCGGGCATTCGCTTTAATCGCGCCTATGCGGCCTCCAATTTCACCTTGGCCTCGCTGACGGCCATCCTCACTGGGCGATACGGCTCAGCGACTGGGGTGACCGGTTGGGACAAGGGGCTCACCGCTGATGTGCCCACATTGGCTGAGATGTTGGGCAACTACGGCTATGCGACGGGTGCGTTTACCACCGACGCGCCATCGGGGTTTCGGCCTGATTATGGCTTGGATAGGGGTTTTCAGCACATGGAGATCACCCCTCCCCCGCGTTTGAGTCCAGATGGTAGGTACCGTGGAGGCAGCAAGGAGCCCTTGGGTTCCGTGGCCAAGTCGCCTGTGTCATGGCTGGCCAAACAATCCAAAGACAGCCCTGTATTTTTGATGATGCACACGCGCACCGCACACTTCCCCTTTGTCGTGGATCCACCCGAGGATGGCACCGACCCTACCGGCATGCTCGATTTGCTATGGCGTGCGGGTCAGGCCGAGGCTGAAGGGCGAAAAGACCAAGTGATGCCAGGTATGGCGGGTGGTACAGCTCAAAAAGGTGTGGTCGAGATTGTTCGTCAAGACCCACTCCAAGCGCGGGTGATGTCGTTGGGGGCGCCGGCGAGCGCGGTGAGATCGGAAGAG
>OBJC01000114.1_pt1 | contig 15400 bp, 4 predicted proteins | sample 1481521 | NCBI WGS metagenome assembly OBJC01 (sample SAMEA2341961, study PRJEB22496) | metagenome | biome: marine; feature: hydrothermal vent; material: water | place: Pacific Ocean | collected 2011/2012 | reverse complement strand
TTGTTGATCGGCGCGTATCAGGCGGCTTTAAGCACCCCGGTGGCCGCGGCGGTTGTCCGTCCTGTGTCCAGCCCTGTTCAGGCCTCTGCGGAGCCTGTGGCGATCATTGGCCTTGGATGTCGCTTGCCTGGCGCGCTCAGCGTACCGACATTTTGGGAAAATTTACTCGCTGGAAAGAGCGCGATTGTCGAGGTGCCCAAAAAACGATGGGATTGGCGTTTGTATTGGGATTCTGACAAATCTGTCCCCGACAAAACCTATGCCAAAATAGGCGGTTTTTTACAGGACTTTGAGTTCAACTCACGGCGGCATCGAATTCCGCCAAATGTTGCCAAGCAAGTGGCGATCGTTCAGCAGATGACCCTCGAGAGTGTGGACGAGGCTTTGGATGATGCGGGCTATGGCAAGGAGCGGGACTTTGATCGCAGCCGTGTTGGCGTCATTTTGGGCAATTCCATGGGGGGTGAAGTGACCGACGATTATGTCGTTCGAACCCGTGTTCCTGCCTTTAAAGAAGCCTTAAAAGCCCTGCCAGAGTTTGCAGCGTTGGACGGGGCGATCCAGTCTTCGATTTTAGATGGATTTGAGGCTGGGGTAAAAGACCCCTTGCCGATCATCAATGAAGACTCCATGCCTGGGGAGCTCTCGAATGTCATCGCGGGCAGGGTGGCCAATGCTTTTGATTTGTGCGGCCCTAACTTTACGGTCGATGCCGCGTGTGCCAGCTCGATGGCGGCCATGCAATCCGCCGTTAATTCCCTTCAAAACGGTGATGTCGACATGTGTATCACCGGCGGTGCCGACCGCTCGATGGGGGTCCCGACCTACACTAAATTTTGTAAAATTGGTGCGCTTTCACCCAACCAGTCTGCACCCTTTGACGAGGACGCCAATGGTTTCGTGATGGGCGAAGGTGCAGGGATTTTGGTGCTCAAGCGCTTGGCGGATGCCCGCCGTGATGGTGACCGGGTCTATGCGGTCATCCGTGGTATTGGCGCCTCCAGTGACGGTAAGGGCAAGGGCATCACCGCCCCCAATCCTCGGGGTCAACGCATGGCCTTGGAGCGGGCTTATGCGGCTGCGGGCATCGATCCGGTGGATGTCGATCTTTTTGAGTGCCACGGCACGTCCACTATTGTTGGGGACAAAGTCGAGGTTGAGAGTCTCAATGCGGTCATCGGTGAGGGCCGGCGGGGTGACCGTGGCCCCATCCGCATCGGTTCGGTGAAGTCCAATATTGGTCACCTCAAATCTGCTGCGGGAGCGGCCAGCTGTATCAAGGCGGCTTTGTCGGTGCATCACCGCATCTTTCCACCATCAATAAACTTCAAAAAATGCCGTTCAGATGTGCCTTTTGACCTTGTGCCATTGCAGGTTCAAACCACTGCTGAACCTTGGCCTGACGGGCATGTACGCCGGGTTGGGGTGAGTGCTTTTGGGTTTGGCGGCACCAATTTTCACATTGTGATCGAGGAGTACTGTCCAGAGACCATGGGCTCAAGCACCGAAGCTGTGGTGGCGCTCCCAGCCCTCGCGGACCGTCCACTGCCGCCAGCGGTTTGGGGCCTGAGTGCCATGGGGCGTGAGGGGCTTGTGAGTGCTTTAGAGACGGGAGGTGTGGGCCCATTCGATCCATCGGCTCCTGTGCGGATGGCTGCTGCCGCTGGCGATGCCGAGACCAAGGCCGCTCAGATTGAGCGGGCCTTAAAAGTGCTGCGTAAGGGCGGCTCTGTCGAAATTTTGAGGGGGCGTGGCATTTATGTCGAGGAGACCCCCTCCGATGGAAAGGTCGCCTTTTTGTTCACTGGACAAGGCTCTCAGTATATCGGTATGGGGCTTGATTTAGCGGCCCATTATCCCCTGGTACAAGCCACTTTTGATGAGGCCGATGCGGTGATGACCCCTGAGCTCGGTCGGCCGTTGACCGACTTTATTCGGGGTCAGCCGGGCTTGTCAGATGAAGAGCAGTTCGAACGCTTGCGAGACACTGAAATATCCCAGCCGGCGACGCTCACTGTTGACATCGCCATCATGCGGTTGCTTGCGGCCCATGGTGTGGTGCCGGATATGGTCGCTGGACATTCGCTTGGGGAGTATGCGGCGGCTGTGGCTGCTGGAATTTTGAGCTTTAAGGATGCGCTGGTGGCTGTGAGTGCCCGGGGTCGCGAGATGGCCAACGTGGAAATCGCCGACAAGGGCCGTATGGCAGGCATCGCGGCGAGCGTTGATACCGTGGCTGAGGTGCTTGCAGAGATCCCTGGATATGTGGTTCCAGCCAACAAAAATTGTGCAACACAGACTGTTATTGCTGGGGCCTCTGGTGCCGTAGAGGCCGCCATTGAGGCCTTTGTCGCTCGTGGAATCACCGTCTACCCACTGCCAGTGAGCCACGCTTTTCATTCCAGCATCGTCGCGCCGGCATCAGCCCCACTCAAAAAGGTCTTGGAGCGTTTGGATGTGCGTCCGCCACAGCGCCCCATAACGACGAATGTTACGAGCCGGTATTACCCTTCAGAGCCGGACTCTCGTGAAGAAATCATCGATATACTGGCCGCCCAGGTGGCCGCGCCTGTGGAGTGGATCGCTCAAGTTGAGCGGATGTATGCGGATGGTGTGCGGATTTTCGTAGAATGTGGCCCCAAGCGGGCCCTGTCCGGCTTTGTGTCCTCGATTCTCAAGCGTCGGCCCCATCGGGTTTTGTACACCAATCACCCCAAGCGTGGGGGTTTGGCCAGTTTTCAGGATTCCCTCGCGGCGCTCACGACGCTTGGTTTTGATATCAAGGCTGAACCCGACACCGAGATTCCAGATTTATTTGCGCCCGTTCCGGCCCGTTTGGCCACATCAGACGCCATGCGAAAGTGGTCAAAGTCAGCCACACAGGTGACCGAGGCCCCCGCAGCCCACGCCACGCCATTTATTTTGCGCGCCGTGACCGAGGTGGTGGCCGACGCCACTGGCTACTCTCCTGAGGAGCTCAATCTTGACGATGAACTCGAGGCCGATTTGGGCATCGACACGGTCAAGCAAGCGGAAGTTGTCGCCATCGTCAGAGACCGCTTTAGGCTTGAACACGATCCTGGCTTTCGGATGAGCGCGTATCGGACACTTCGAGACTTGGCGAATTATGCGGCGCGGCGTTTAGGCTCGACCCAACCCGAGGCCATCGAGCGCGTGTTGATTGGCACTCGGGATGTTTCCTCTCGAGGGGCCTTGCCCACCCATCAAGGGGCTGGCTCGTCATCCGCCACGGCTTTGAGTTCCTTGGCTGAAGGTGCTTTGCGCGCAGGCATGGGCACCGGAGATGCCGATGCCTTCGCGGCCGCAGTAATGCCCGCTGTTCAAGGTCTGGTCACCGCCTTGCTTCATGCACAGCCTCCCGCCAAAGCCCCGCCTGTGCCCGCCGTGGTGGCTCCAGTGGCTCTCGCGGCCTCCACGCCGTCATCCACACCGCCCATGGGTTCACAAATGCGGTCTTTGCCCACGGTGGTGTGTTCTGGGGCCGCGATTGGTCTACCCGGAGGAAAAGAGGTTTTTGCCCAAGACAATGTGGAGCGAATCCTGGAGGGTGAGGTTCGGATCTCCAACCTGAACACGGCCACACAAGATGTATTTTTGGCCAAAAATGTCGTTCGATTGCTCAAGGATGCCAAGACTGGGCAGGGTACCTTCCAAGCGGTCACCCAACGTGAAGATGTTATTCGGCTTGCTGGTGTAAAGGCCCATTTCGACTTGGTCGGTGATTATGGGGTGGACCCCAACTGGGTGCGGGCACTCGACATCACCACGCAGTTGGCCTTTGCGGCCGGCGTTGAAGCGCTCAAAGACGCCAAAATCCCTCTGGTTCAGACCTTTCACACCACCAAAAGTGGTAAAAAGGTGTCCACGGGCTGGAAGTTGCCCGCGCATATGCAAAGCACCACGGGCGTTATTTTTGCCTCGGCTTTCCCTGGCTATGATCGCTTTGCCAAGCATATTCGTGCCAATGGCGACGACGGTGAGGGTCGCTTCGACCGCCGGTTTTTGTTTCAGGTGCTCAGCATGGGGCATTCGCAGTTTGCTCAGTATATTGGTGCTCAGGGCCCGAATGCTCAATCCAATATCGCTTGTGCAAGCACCACCCAGGCGGTGGCGATGGCCTCGGACTGGATCGCGTTGGGTCGGTGTGAACGGGTTGTGGTTATCGGTGCCGATGATGTGACCAGCGATACGATGATAGAGTGGATTGGAACTGGGTTTTTAGCTACAGGCGCTGCCACTACATCCGCGGTTGTTGAAGAAGCCGCCTTGCCCTTTGATGCGCGTCGCCACGGGATGATTTTGGGCATGGGCGCTGTGGGCATGGTGATTGAGGCCGAAGGCGCCACCGCCGAGCGGGGTGTTGTGCCCTTGGCACGATTGTTGTCGAGTAGAATGGCCAACTCGGCTTTTCATGGCACGCGGCTTAATCCTGAACACATTGCAGGGGAGATGGATGCGCTTGTGGCGGCAGCGGTTGAAAAGGCTGGCGTGAGCCGTGAGACATTTGCGGCCAACGCGATGTTTATGAGTCACGAGACGTACACCCCAGCGAAGGGTGGCTCAGCAGCAGCAGAGATTCAGAGCCTTCGTCGGGCCTTTGGGCCGGCGGCATCGGGCTTGGTTGTCACCAACACAAAGGGTTTTACTGGCCACCCCATGGGTGCAGGAATCGAGGACGCTATCGTGCTTAAAGCGCTTCAATATGGGCGGGTACCCCCGATTCCACACCTAAAGGAGCCCGATCCAGAGCTTGGGGACTTGACCCTCTCCAAGGGTGGGCCGATGCCCTTGCGCTTCGGTATTCGTTTGGCGGCAGGCTTTGGCTCACAGTTGGCCCTGCTGGCTTGGGAAGGCATAGCGAAAGGTGACAATCGGGTTGGCGATCAAAGGAAATACCAGGCTTGGTTGTCTGAGATCAGTGGCCACGCTGCGCCTGAGCTTGTGGTCGAAAAACGCCATTTGCGGGTGGTGGCTGGCCTTTCACCAAAACCGAGTGAAGGCGTTTCGCCGCCGGCTAAATCCAAAGCTGCGCCAACTGTACCCGGTGCCCCGTCCGCAGATGTGCTGGCCGATTTACTGAAAGTGATCGCAGATAAGACAGGCTATGGCCTCGACGAGCTGGAGTTGGATTTCGAACTCGAGGCTGATTTGGGCATCGACACGGTGAAACAGGCCGAGATTTTTGGTCAAATGCGTGACTTGTACGGCATCGCCCCAGACGAGAGCTTTCGCTTGGCGGACTACCCGACCATTGAAGCTTTGGCCGGATGGCTCGCGAGCCAACAGGGTGCCACACCAACACAGGCTGCCGCGCCCGCAGCGCCCAAGCAGCCCAAGCAGCCGAAGCCAGACTCATCGGATGTCTTGACGGCCTTGCTGAAAGTAATCGCAGACAAGACTGGCTATGGCCTCGACGAGCTGGAGTTGGATTTCGAACTCGAGGCCGATTTGGGCATCGACACAGTGAAACAGGCCGAGATTTTTGGCCAGATGCGCGACCTGTACGGCATTGCCCCAGATGAGAGCTTTCGTTTGGCGGACTATCCGACCATTGAAAGCTTGGCGGGGTGGCTCGCTGGACAGCGGGGAGACGTCGCAGGTGTCGCAGATGTCGCAGATGTCGCAGATGTCGTGCCGGGTCCCAGTCCCGCACCCACCACCGACGCTGTGGACACACCAGAAGTTCTTGACGCCCTGCTAAAAGTGATCGCGGACAAGACCGGGTACGGTGTCGACGAGTTGGAGTTGGACTTTGAACTCGAGGCCGATTTGGGCATCGACACAGTCAAACAGGCCGAGATTTTTGGTCAAATGCGTGATTTGTATGGCATCGCTCCAGACGAGAATTTTCGTTTGGCGGACTACCCAACCATTGAGGGCTTGGCTGGATGGCTAGCGGCTCAGGGCGGAGCCCGTGTGGTGCAGGACGAGGCACCAGTTGAAGAAACTCCTGTCGCTCACACGCCGAGCAATGTCACCGAGGTGGCTGTTGTTCCGGCACCTGAACTGGCTCAGGAAGCGGTCGTCAATTCGCTGCCCGAGAGTTTCCGCCTTCGCCGTCCGGTGTTGGTGTCTCGGCCCCCTTGGGCCATGGGAAGCATCAAAGGCCGTGTGGTTCAAGTATTGGGCAAGACGGCCCTGGCTGGGGCCGTTCGTGCGCGGATTTTGAAGAAAGGTGGTGTCGTGGGCGAAAATGGCGGTGGGTGCGATGCCGTGATCGATGCCGGTGACGATGTGCTCGACAGTTTTGGCCTCGCTCAAGGCCTCGACGGCAATCGTCCCAAAGACTGGATTTGTGCCGCGCACACAGGGCACATCGCCTCGGATCTCAAACGAGCTCAAAATGCAGGAGCCCGAGGTGGATTCGCAAAAGCCATCGGCCGCGAATGGGAGGCGTGTTCGGCTCGGGTGATCAACATCAACCCGAGCATGAACGTGTCGACTGCAGCCGCGCTGTTGATCGAGGAGCTTGGCAGCGATGACGGGTCTGTCGAGGTGTTTTGGACTGATGACGGTCGATTTGCCGTTGAATTGAGCGTTGTCCCCTTCCCAGAACAAGACAAAGCACTCATGGCAGATGTGATTGTGCTGACCGGGGGTACACGGGGCATCACAGCTCAGGTTGGGCTCGCATTTGCGGGACGGGGCGCCACAAAGCTGGCCTTGCTCGCACGGACGGCGCCCGCCGAGACGGCTTTGGATGAGGTCGCCGCAAAGGCAGCGGCAAAAGCGGCCATCGAAGCCCGTGGAGATCGGGCCACGCCAGCGGCGGTTCGTGATGCTGTGGCCCCCCTCAAGCGCGCAGAGGAGGCCCGACAGAATCTCGAGCAAATGCGCGCCTTCGGTGCGGATGTCCGCTTCTTTAAGGTGGACCTGGGCGATCCCAAATCCATCGGTCAGACCCTCGAGCAAGTGCGCGAGGCTTTTGGTCCCATCGATGTGTTGGTGCATGGCGCTGGGGTTGAGGAAAGCCGGCTTATCGCCGACAAAGATCAACAGGCGTTTCACCGGGTGTTCGACGCCAAGGCGGTCGGTGGCTTGGCCCTCGCATCCAGCCTCGAGGCCTCGGCCTTCTTTGTGTCGATGGGCTCGGTCGCTGGGCGCTTCGGTAATGTGGGGCAGGTGGATTACGCCGCCGCCAACGATGCGATGGCAGGGGTGTGTATGGCTCGACCGAATGCACTCCATGTGGATTGGACGGCTTGGGCCGATGTGGGCATGGCGGTTCGGGGCGGCATGGAGACCTTGCTCGGTGAGCGTGGTGTGGAAATGCTTCCGGCTCAACCCGGCGCCCAATTGCTGGTGGACATGGTCGTTACCGGCTTGTCTGGAGAGTTGATGGTGGCCGGAAAACTCGGCGACTTTGGGATCGACCCGGCGCATCCGCTGTTGGACAGCGTCGAAATGGACGGAGATACTTTTGTGGCTCGCCGCGCCATGAGTTTGGGGTCAGACCCATGGATTGTTGATCATTCAATCGACGAAAAGCCCGTTCTTCCCGGTGTTATTGGGCTCGAGATGATGGCCGCCGTGGCGATGATGGCCGACCCAGGACATCGGTTTTTGGGTGCAGAAAATGTGGTATTTAAGGCTCCTGTCAAGCTGCACGGCGACGGTGTTACCGATGTGTTTGTGAGCGCCACACCCAGCGCTGATGGGGTGGCCTGTGTGTTGCGCTCTTCACGGACGGCCCGCACTGGCCGGGTGATTGAGACAGAGCACTTTTCGGCGACCATACTTTGGGCCGCCTCACCCACCGAGCCATTGCCCGCGATGGGCATGATGAACCACCCAGTGAGTGAAGATGAGATTTATCAGCGCTTCTTTCACGGGCCAGCCTTTCAGGTGCTTCGAAAGGTCACGGCGGTGACGACGGATGGGCTGATGGCTGAAGGCAGCGTGCAGCATATGGGCATTGCCGGCGGGTTGTTGACATCACCCCTGGTGCTTGAGGCGGCCTTTCAGGCGGCGGGTTTACACACCATGATGGTGGCTTCTGTGATGGCTTTGCCCATGGGGATCGGTCGGGTGGTCGTGTTGGGCGCTGTGTCCGATGATGCGCCGCTGCAGTTGACCGTGCGCAAGGATGGAGACACTTATGATGTGGATGTTTCTTGCGACGGTGAGCGCGTATTGACCTTGCGTGGTTTTGAGATGGTTGAGGCTGGGCCTTTGCCTCCAGGGGGTAGCTTTGATCCGCCCAAAGGGGGTTGGAGCGCCGCGGTGATCGCCCGGGTGAAAGTGAACGAAGGCAGTGGTGGTGTGCTTAGCGGTGCCGAAGTGGCTGCCCTCAGCGCCCGAGGGACCTCAAAAAGAATCGCCGATCGTGTGGTGGGCCGTGTGGCGGCCAAGCGGGCCGTGAGCGAGCTGACAGGCCTTGATCCTGCGGCGTTTTCTATTGAAAACCGTGCATCCGGGGAGCCTGTGGCCCAGGCAAAAGACGGGCGAAACATGCCCCATATCAGTATCTCGCATCGGGATGGAGAGGGGATAGCTGTTGCTGCGGCCTCCGGGCGTGTTGGCATTGACCTTGAGGTGGTGGCAGCCCGTGCGCCATCTTTTGCTGAGACTTGGTTTCGCCCAGAGGAGCGACAGTGGTGCGGGGGTGACCCGCGCCGAGAGAGTCAGGTTTGGGCCATAAAAGAAGCGGTTTTAAAGGTGCTTGGCACCGGTTTGCGCTTGAGCCCGATTGAGGTCGAAGTGTTGGAGGTCAGCGATGGTCACGCCTCTGTTCGCTTGCGGGGAGAGGCGGCCACGCACCACGCAGCTTTGGGCGGTGGAGAACTCACGATTGATGTCGAAGACGAGCAAACCCTAGTGATCGCTGTGGCTTGGATGGCCTCGTGATGGTTTTGGTATTGCAAGCAGACAGCACAAACGGCATCATCGGGTGGTGATTTTGAACCCCTTGCCAGACGGAATCCGTATCCTGCGAATCTCGACCCCCGAGGAGGCGTTGCCATACAAGGCTAGCTTCGCGGGAGCGTACCAGGATATTTTTTCAGAGCCCCCCTATAACGAGCGGTTTTTTCCATCTGAGGCCCAGGGAATTTTAAAGCGGTATCTCGCCACCCCCGAAAATATTTGTCTGCTCGCTGTTCGGGGGAAAGCCAAGGTGGTCGGCTTTGGTATCGGGGTGCCTGCCATCTCCAAGCCGGATATCGCCCGGGATATTCGCGGTTTGTTACCGGTGGCGCACACCTATTATTTGGCTGAGCTGGGGGTTTTGGAGTCTTTTCGGGCGTGCGGCATAGGCAAGCAGCTGGTGGCCGGGCGACTAGAGCTTATCGAGCACCAAAAATTTACCCATGTTGTGTTGCGGGTGAGCGCTGTTCGGAACCGTTCATACGAGATGTATTTGAAAATGGATTTTGATGACATCGGGGTGTACACAGAGGTGCACGCTCGGCGGGTCGACGGGCGGGTGAGCACAGATCGCCGCTTATTTTTGTCGAAGTTACTCAGCCGTCGCAAGCGTGCTCAGAGTACAGAAGATGGTGAAGTCGAGCCCTTTGGTACCGGTACCTGAACGTCTTCGCTTACTCTTCGCCCGCCTGAGCCTCAAGCTGTTCTACCTGTGGCTCTATGATGGGTTCGGGCGCTTGGCGTGGGGGCGGGCCCTCATGTTCAGCCCGTGCGGCCGCGGGTACCGGGAACTCTCCTGCGGTCTCGGCGTCCCACATTTGCCTCAGCTCCCATAGGGCGCGGTCCCATCGGGCGAGCATGGGCGGGATGGCGAAAGGCACGAGCAGTGCGCCTTCGTTGCTTGCCCTAAAGCGGCTCAATGTGTGGTCGAGATCGGGTGCTGTGTTGGCGTAAAAGCCAAGGGCCGGGCCGTGTTTGTCTCGGTGAAACAAGATGACTGCGTCGACATGCTCGAGCACCGCAGAGATTCCCCAGGGTTGAAAATATCGGTTGGGTCGGCCTGGTGCCCGAAAGCCTGTGAGCAGAAACAATGCCTGAGCCAGTTTTTCGTTGAAAAAGCTGGGCTGACTGTCTGTGGCATCTGCAAGCGGTGGAATCAGCGGGCTCTCGTGCATGGTGGCGGCAGGGTTTTCGTCAGGGGTTGTCCGTTGGATGAAAACATCGGCACCCGCATTGATCGCGGCCTTTAGGGCATCGGCTGTGGTGGTTTGGATATGCCAGCGCACCCGCCAATCTCTCAAAGATCCACCGGGCCGAGCGACGGTGTGATGCTCGACACCTGCGGCGCCCACCGGAACCTCTTGGGGGTGGCCTTCTTCGCAATAGGCGACGATCGGGCCTTCGCCCAGAAGGGTCTCAAAAAGTGCCTCAAGGCTGATGGGACCGTAGCCCAGCCCCCGCCGTGCATCTCTGGCTCGGTCATCCGAAAAGCGTGCGCCGGTGATCACCAGGCGGTGCAGCGGTTGCGGCGGGTCTTTGGGCTGCATGGTGTCATATTCGATCCAACGCTCCCTCCCACGGCAAAGCCGACCGGGTGCTGCGGGGTCAAAAGTCTCTAAAACGTATCCGAGTGCGTGAACCATGCGGCACGACTATCTAGGCATCACGACAGCCACAAGCCGGTGACAGCCTTAAAGCCAAGGTTGCGGGCCAAAGCCCCCGTGCTAACCACCCGCAAACCCACCCTGCGAGGTTGTCGGTGTCCAATAGCTTTTATATCACCACGCCCATTTATTATGTCAACGACAAGCCCCATATCGGGCATGCGTACACCACTATCGCCGCGGATGTCATCACCCGTTGGCACCGGATGAATGGTCGGGAAGCGTATTTTTTGACCGGCACCGATGAGCATGGCCAAAAAGTTTTTGAGGCTGCAACAAAGCGTGGGATCAGCGCCAAGGCTCATGTTGACGAGATGTGCGAGCCTTTTAAGGCGCTTTGGGCCGCGCTCGACATCAAAAACGATGACTTCATTCGGACGACCGAGACACGACACACCTCGGTGGTGTCCGATGTTTTGCAGCGTCTTTTCGATGAAGGAGACATCTACACCGCCGATTATGAGGGTTGGTATTCAACGAGTGCAGAGCGTTTTTGGACCGAAAAAGACTTGGTGGACGGCAAGTGTCCAGACACAAACACCAAGGTCGAGTGGATCAAAGAGAAGAATTATTTTTTCCGCATGTCCAAGTATGCTGACAAGTTGCGGGCCCATATCGCCGACAACCCAGACTTTCTCCAGCCGGCCTCACGCAAAAACGAAGTGCTCGGCTATCTCAAAAAAGATGTGGGCGACTTGTGCATCAGTCGGCCGAAAGCGCGGTTGCCTTGGGGCATCCCGTTTCCGATGGACGCCGAATATGTGACCTATGTGTGGTTTGACGCGCTGCTCAACTACATCTCGGCGATCGGCTACCATCCAGATGGCTCTACAGACGCTTTTGAGAAATGGTGGCCGGCCTCGTATCACTTGGTTGGAAAAGACATCTTGACCACCCACTCTGTTTATTGGTCGACCATGCTCTTTGCGATGGGGTTGAGTCCGGCCAAATGCTTGTACGCCCATGGTTGGTGGACGATTGAAGGCCAAAAAATGAGCAAATCGATAGGCAATGTGGTCGATCCGCATTTGTTGATCGATTGCTATGGCTCAGACGCTGTCCGCTATTTCTTGATGCGGGAGATTCAGTTTGGTGCGGATGGGGACTTTTCTCATGCGGGCCTGATGACCCGGTACAATGCGGATTTGGCCAATGACCTGGGCAATCTGGCGCACCGGGCGTTGTCGATGACCTCCAAGTGGTTGGGCGGAGCGGTGCCGGCCTTGGATGCGAACACAGCCGCAGACGATGCGCTTCAGGCGGTGTCCGATGCAGCGGTGGCCGATTATCGCGTTCAAATCGAAGGCATGCACATCGCCACGGCCTTGGGCTCTTTGTGGCGGCTTGTTCAGGCGGGCAACAAATACATCGACGATATGGAGCCTTGGCGCCTCAACCGTGAAGGGCAGACCGAAAGGCTGGCTGGCGTCATGCGCCGGTGTTTGGAAATCTGTCGTGTGGCGGCGGTCCTGTTGAGCCCTGTCGCACCCAATAAGGGTCTCGAGTTGGCTCAGAAGCTTGGTGTGAAAAGCCTTGATGTCGCCGATGTTCAATTATTGAGTGGGCTTGTGGCCGACACACCCGTGGCCCCAGGCGAACCTCTTTTTCCCCGCATGTTGGCGCTTCCTGAACGCATTCAAGCTGTGTTGGATGAAGTGGTCCCAAGCACAGTCAAAACCGTGGCCAAAGTGTCGCATAAAAAGAAACCAAAGCAGGAGGCCAAAGTGGCTGAAGAGACAACGACGATTGAAGAGGCAGCGACGATTGAAGAGGCAACGACGATTGAGGAATTCATTCAATTCGAGGACTTCATGAAAGTGAAGCTGAAGGTTGGCGAGATCGTGTCTGCAGAGAAACACCCAAACGCTGACCGCTTGTTGGCGCTGATGGTCGAGGTGGGCGAGGATCGGCCTCGGTCCATCGTGGCAGGAATCGCGGCCAAATACGTGGCTGAGGACTTGATCGGCAAGAAGATTGTCATCGTGGCCAACTTGAAGCCACGCAAGCTTCGGGGCGTGTTGAGTGAAGGGATGTTGTTGGCGGCTTCGGGCACAGAGCTCGAGGGTTTGATCACAGTCGACCCAGGGGTCAACCCTGGAAGTTCGGTTGGGTAGCCCAAACTGACCGGCCGGTCATTATCCAGCAATTCTAAACACTTACTTGACTTTAGTGCCGATTGTCCATAGACAAGCTGCGCTTTGCTAGATTTAGGAGCCCCATGTCCGCCACAAATAAAGACCTGTTCGATAGATGCCGTGCCTTCAAGCGCCATAAGGTTGCTCAAGAGTACGGCGTGTACCCTTTCTTTCGGGCCCTCGATGATTCAGAGGGTTCGCGGGTGATGATCGAGGGAAAACCTCGAATTATGCTTGGGTCGAACAATTATTTGGGGCTCACCCACCACCCTGAGGTGATCGCTGCCGCCAAAGCGGCGTTGGACCGGTTTGGGACGGGGTGTACAGGCTCGCGGATGCTCAACGGCACGCTGAATCTGCACAATCAACTCGAAGATGAGTTGGCGACCTTTTTGGGCAAAGAGGCGGTGTTGCTTTGGTCGACTGGCTTTATGTCAAATTCAGGCTCAGTCGGTGCTTTGTGTACACGCAAGGACATGATCTTCGCCGACCGCGAGGACCACGCCAGCTTGATTGATGGTTTTGTGCTCTCGGGGGCCAAACTGGTTCGGTTCAAGCACAATAATATGGACGACCTCGAGCGAAAGTTGGAGTTCCATAAAGATTTTAAGGGTGGAAAGCTGCTGGCTGTGGACGGGGTGTACTCGATGACTGGCGAGGTGGCACCCGTCGATAAAATCGTGGCCCTCGGCAAAAAATATGGCTGCCGGATTTTGGTCGACGAGGCGCATGCCATCGGCACGATCGGTCCACAGGGGCGGGGTGCTTCAGCGCACTTTGGCATGAGCGATCATGTGGATTTGATTTCGGGGACCTTCTCCAAGTCCTTTGCATCGATGGGTGGCTTCATTGGCTGTCCGCAGGTGGTCAAGGACTATCTGATGCACAATTCGCGCCAATTTATGTATACCGCCAGCTTTACGCCCTCTGTGGCGGCGACTGTGTTGGCGGCTTTGCGCATCATGCGGGCTCAGCCTGAGCTTGTGGAGCAATGTCGGGCCAATGCCTTATGGATGCGGACCGAGCTTGAAAAGATGGGCTACAACTGCCTTGAATCCAATACCGCTGTGGTGCCGATTGTGATCGGTCAGGTTGAGCAGATGTTGTGGTTTAACAAGCGGATTTTCGAGGAAGGCATCTTTGCCAACCCCGTGTTGCCGCCTGCAGTGCCCTCCAACGCGTGCTTGGTTCGGACCTCGTATATGGCAACCCACAACCGGGCAGACCTCCAAGAGGCCCTCGATATTTTTGAGAAGGTTGGCCACGAGCTTGGTGCGATTGGGCCCAATAAAGCGTTGATGGCAGACCACTGGGTCAAGATGTCAGAGACGATGGCGATCTAGTTGTTTGGGCGCAGGCCCCGGCGATGTTTGAGTATGCAATGATGGGCGCGCTCAAGGAGGGTGTCTTTTATGCGCTTTGGATTTTTGGTCGGGTTGGCCACACTGTTGTTGCTTGGCAATACGGTCCAGGCCCGTCCATCCCCCGCCGAAGCAAAGGCGGTATATCTGGAGGCCGATGCCGGGGTTGATATTCGGGAGTTGTTGGCCTTAAAGGGTTGGACGTCGCTCTCGGAGACCTCGGCTCAATATGCGACTGGCCAGTTGTGGAGCCCGGAGCGCAAGCAAATGACGGCTTGTGTCGAGGCTGAAGCCAACACAGCGCCCGCCAAGCTGCTGGAGACCAAAGGCTCTGCGGGCTTTATGGTGAGCGGGCGGGCGGGGGCGCTGGCCGTGAGCGGCGGTGGAGAGATTCAGGCGGAATTTATTAAGGTTCAGAAGGTCACCGATAGCAGCACCTCGGTCATCGATGCATTCGATTTAGATCTCTCAGAGCGGTGTAGGCGCAACCTGATAAAACGGCGCAGTGCGGGCATAGATATCTCGGCGTGGTGGGTGATTACTGAGACCTTCAACGCCACTGTCATCGAACGCTCCTGCGAAGGAAAGGAGGCTGTGGCGAAGGCCCAGATAATGTTGGCGAGGGGTGAAATCTCAGGAGAGTCCAACTGCAGTGAGGAAACCATCGAGACTGGCGTGATCGCATTTAAGGGTGTGCCCGTCACAGCGTTGCTCAAAAATGCGACCGTGCCCGTTGCCGTCCCGATTGCAGCCTCAGTGCCCACGGCGGTCGCGGTACCTTCCCAGGCCACCGCGAGCGTGGACTTTGGCGGTGGTGGCGGCGGCCTCGGTGTGGTGGAGCGTCTGCGGCAGCAGCGTTGCGACGAGACGGCCAAAGTGAAAGGACAGAAGGCCCGGGTAGCGCGGCTTGGCACCGCTGAGGAGGGTGCGCAGTCGAAAGCAGGTGCTGCTTGGTCTGGCCAATCAGCCGAGCTTGAGATGTGTATGAGTCTTAAGCGTGCCGAGCGGGGTGGGTGCATTGAGGCAGTGAAAGCCTGGCTTGGCGTGGCCCGTGCGATGGTGGTGAGCATTCCGGCCGGTGTGGAACCCATCGAGACCGAGTGTGGTACCCGGCAGCCTGTTTATGAGGCGGTGGAACGTGCTGTTGTGGCCTCTGATGTCAAAGCCGCTGAGGTGCTGCTCTCCCGGCTTCAGTCTGCCGATTTGAGGTCATCTGCTCCAATTGGCGGTGGCCGGGCGTTGAGCGGAGGAACCAACAGCATCGGAATGAAGTTCGTCACCATCTCCCCGGGCAGCTTTGAGATGGGCTGCACAGCTGAGCAATCGGACTGTGGCGCTGACGAGAAGCCTGCCC
>OBJC01000113.1_pt1 | contig 15467 bp, 17 predicted proteins | sample 1481521 | NCBI WGS metagenome assembly OBJC01 (sample SAMEA2341961, study PRJEB22496) | metagenome | biome: marine; feature: hydrothermal vent; material: water | place: Pacific Ocean | collected 2011/2012 | reverse complement strand
CTTATTATGAAAAAGGAGTTTCGTGTCCACGTTGCCATGGCTCACGTAGTGAAACCCAAGTCAGCCGTTATCGTGAAAGAGAGCGCCAAGTACAGCTGGCTAAAGAGCGTGGTGAAGAACATATTGGTGATCAGGCCAGTCAAATTATCTTAGCCAAAGCTAAGAAAAAATCCCTTAAAAAACAAAATTAATTACTTATGTTTACACGTCAAGACATCCCTAAACTAAAGAAAGATCTCAGTATTCAGACCACCTTGTTAGGGCATGATTTAATCCTTAAAACGCGATGGGGTGTGTTTAGCCCTCGCTCGATTGATGATGGCACTTTGTTATTAATGAAATATTTAGAGGTTGCTAAAAAAGATAAATGCCTTGATTTGGGTTGTGGTTATGGCCCAATAGGACTGGCTGTGGCAAAGTCTTGCCCGCAGGGTGAGGTGCACATGGTGGATAAGGATTTTGTTGCGGTTGAGTTATCAAACAACAATGCTAAACTTAATCATATTGATAATGCACAAGCCTATTTGTCTGATGCATTTTTGAGTGTCAATAAAGACAATTATTTTGACCAAATAATTTCCAATGTACCTGCTAAAGTAGGTCGAGAGCAACTCAGTATTATTCTCTATGATGCGTATGATGCACTTAAGCCGGGTGGAAAAATCACCTTTGTTACTATTAATGGCTTGCGACATTTTATTAAAGATAATTTTAAATCAGTGTTTGGTAATTATAAAAAACTTAAACAAGGGCAAAAATACACAATTTCTCAAGCGATTAAGTAATAGAATAATTGCGTAATTAATAATAGAAGAGTAAAATACTCGGATATTTAGAATTAAGAACCAAAAATAGGAGTGATACAATGGACGTAATGGCAAGAATTCAGGCTCAAGTAGACAGCGCACCAATCGTACTTTATATGAAAGGAACGCCTCAGTTTCCACAATGTGGATTTTCTGCTAAAGCAGCGCAAACATTAGCTTCAACGGGTGTTGAGTTTGCTTATGTCAACATTTTTGACGATCAAGAGGTGATGCAAAATTTACCCAATTTTCAAGATTGGCCAACGTTTCCACAGATCTACTTCAACTCTGAATTAATGGGTGGTGGCGATATTATTGTTGAGATGGCTGAGATGGGCACTTTGCAAGCAGCCATGCAAGAGGCAACAGATAAGTTTAGTTAATAATTTCTTCTTAGCTACAGGTTGTGCAACTTGTAGCCGTTATTTTTAAGCCAGCTTTTGCTGGCTTTATATTTTGGCAAAATTGATTCAACCAACTGCCAAAAATCTTTCGAATGGTTTTTAATCTTTGTATGAGCAAGCTCATGCACAATCACATAGTCGATAACATTCATTGGCGCCATAATAAGCAAATAGTTAAGGTTGATGTTATTCACACCACTACAAGAACCCCATAGGGTTTTTTGCGTCTTAAGGCGCACTTGTTGATAGTTGAGTTGATAAAGACCTGCATAATAATCTAGTCTTGGTAGGGCGACATTTTTAAAAGCAGTCTTATACCAAGCCAAAAATTCCTGCTTTCCACCGGTATTAAGACTGAATATTTGACCATCAAAGCTCAAGCCTTTAGCATAGGTGATATCAATATTTAACGGATATTCACCACCCAAATATAAGAATTTTTCACCCTCTATATAACCATGTTTTTGAGGTTTTTTAGCATCGATAGAGGTTGACTTTTTCTCAATCCAGTTGGATTTTTCATCAATAAATTGTTCTATTTTTTTAACCGATAACCGATTCGGTGCACGTACAATGAGCTCAGCATTGCTGTTAATTTGCAGACTCAAAGTTTTGCGTTTAGAACGAATTAACTGATAATTCATAATCACTATTTAACCCGATAAAAACCTAAAAATTGGCCCATTGTTAAAATTTCCTAAATTTTTATTATGCAACTGTAAGTTACACCTAAATATTGAAATATAGATTGTTTTTGAGGATTTATAGCTATTTTTAGTACAAAAAAGGCCTTTATTGAGAATATATTTATCTAATTTTAATTATTTCCTAAATTTTAAAAACTCAATAGAGTGTAAATATTATCTTTATTTGATGCTTTAGTTAAGTTTATGAAAGGTTCGAATGCCGGCCTCATTTTGCAGTAAACTTCTATTTTTTTTATCAAATATAAATATAGGATTTAATATGAATTTGAACGTATATCTATCTGGTGAAATACATACAGATTGGAGGAGTCGCCTAAAAGAAGGTTGTGAAGCGCATAATTTAGCTATTGTCTTTACGTCTGCCGTCACAGATCACGAAGCAAGTGATGCTGCAGGTGATATGCTTGGTGTAGAAAGTATCAACTACTGGCGCGATCATAAATCTGCAAAAGTTAATGCAATACGAACTAAGACCCTTATTGAAAACTGTGACGTAGCTGTGGTGCGTTTTGGAGATAAGTACAAGCAGTGGAATGCAGCTTTTGATGCCGGGTATTGCTCTGCATTAGGCAAGCCTTACATCACCCTCCATGATGAAGGCATAGTGCACCCACTGAAGGAAGTTGATGGTTCGGCAATGGCATGGGCCACAACATCGGATCAAGTTATTGAAATTCTAAAATATGTTTTGACTGAAAAATAAGCCTATCTGAAGACTTTAGGGTAGCCGGCAGCTTGGCTTCAGACGCTTAATTCAAGTGTTAATCAACCCAAGCTCTGGCATTTTCAAACATTCTCAACCATGGGCTACGCTCATCCCAGTCTTTTGGATGGTATGAGTTTTGTACCGCACGGAATACACGCTCAGGATGTGGCATCATAATGGTTACCTGGCCAGAATCATTCGTCACACCGGCTACAGCGTTGTCTGATCCATTTGGATTGTGAGGGTAGGTTTGTGTCAAATCACCTGCATGATCGACATATTGTAATGCGATGTGCTGATCAGATTGATTGCCTTTGAATATTGCACGGCCTTCACCATGAGCAATGGCGATTGGCATGATGGATCCTGCCATGTCTTTTAAGAAAATTGAATTCGACTGACCAATTTTAACCGATGAAAAACGTGCTTCAAATTGCTCTGAAACATTGCGATTAAAGCTAGGCCAATGGTTAGATCCAGGGATAATTTCACTGAGATTAGACATCATTTGGCAGCCATTACAAATCCCGAGTGCAAAGCTATCATCTCGCTCGAAAAAAGCTTGGAAGTTGTCTTTAGCGCTTGCATTGTACAAAATAGAACTGGCCCAGCCTCTGCCAGCACCAAGAACATCGCCATAAGAGAAGCCACCACAAGCCACCAGTCCTTTGAAATCTGCCAATGAAATTCGACCTGATAGAATGTCACTCATGTGTACATCAATTGCATCGAACTCGGCCTTGTTAAAGGCCGCGGCCATTTCTACTTGACCGTTAATGCCTTGCTCTCTTAATATGGCAATTTTTGGTTTGGCGTTAGTGGCAATATAAGGGGCTGATATGGATTGGTTATGATCAAAAGAAAGATCAGTTTTTAAACCTTTTGTGTCTTCTATAATGCTTGCAAATTCTTCTTCAGCACATTGAGGATTGTCACGTAGTTTGGCTATTTCATATGAAGTAGATGACCATAAAGATTGTAACTGTGCACGAGGTTGTTCAAATAATACTTCGTCATTTGTCTGAATTTGAATGCTATCTGTGTCATTAATACTAGCAATGTGACGTGTACAATCGCTTAAGCCTGCTGTCATTAAAGCTTGTGTTACAGCGTCTTTATTATTGTTACTTACTTGAATAACGCAGCCTAACTCTTCATTAAATAAATCAGTAATATTTTGTTCATTGGCTTGAATATCAAGCCCACAATGTGAAGTGAATGCCATCTCCAATAGTGTCGTTATTACACCACCATCACTACGGTCGTGATAGGCGCTAATTAACCCATCTTTGTTGAGTTGATTAATCACTGTGAAGAATGACTTGAATACGGCGCTATCGTCAAGGTTTGGCGCAACATCGCCTACTTGGTTATATACTTGTGCTAGGCACGAGCCACCCATTCTATTTTGTCCGAAGCCCAGGTCGATCAGCCATAATTCAGAGGCTTCATCTGTATTTAATAAAGGTGTGATTTGTAATCTTGCATCGGGCGTTTTTGCAAAAGCAGTAATGATGAGTGATAACGGTGCAGTCACCGCTTTGTCTTCACCATTTTCAACCCAAGAGCTTCTCATCGACATTGAATCTTTGCCAACCGGTACTGTTAATCCGAGTTCTGGACATAAATCCATGCCCACGCTTTTAACCGCTGCGAATAATTTGGCATCTTCGCCCGGATGACCGCTGGCACTCATCCAATTAGCACTTAGACTAATATGGTGAATATCTTCAACATAACCACCCAACATATTGGTTAACGCTTCACCAATGGTCATTCTAGCGGCAGATTCAGCATTGACTAATGCCAAGGGTGTCTTCTCGCCCAACGACATTATTTCACCTTGATAGCCGACATAATCCGCTAATGAGATTGCACAATCAGCCACGGGTACTTGCCACGGCCCTACAAATTGATCCCTAGCAACCATGCCAGTAACGCTTCGATCGCCAATCGTAATTAAGAAATTTTTGCTAGCAACGGTGGGTAATTGCAAAATGCGATTAATCGCCTCATCAAGTTTGATATCACTAGCGTCAAGTGCATTAAGATGATCAACCGGTGTTCGAGCGTCAATACTGGTTTTTGGCGGGTTGCCTAGTAATACACTCATTGGCATCTGAATTGGATTATTGTCAAACAGCGAATCACTTAAAACCAATTCTTGTTCTTTGGTAGATTCACCAAGCACAGCGAATGGTGCGCGTTCACGTGCACAAATACTGCTAAATAAGTCTAAGCTAGAGGGGGCAATAGCAAGAACATAACGCTCTTGAGATTCATTACACCAGATTTCAAGTGGTGACATTTGGTTGTCATCATTAGGGATATTGCGTAATTCAAAACGACCACCACGACCTGAGTCATTCACTAATTCAGGCAGGCCATTTGATAGTCCGCCTGCACCAATATCGTGAATAGAAACGATAGGGTTGTCTTTACCTAGATTGGTACAACGATCAATAACTTCTTGGGCGCGTCTTTCCATTTCAGGGTTGGCACGTTGTACTGAGGCAAAATCTAAGTCTTCACTTTGCTCACCACTTTTAACCGATGAGGCAGCGCCACCACCTAAGCCAATCAACATGGCTGGACCACCGAGAACAATAATTTTGCTACCAACCGGAATATCACCTTTTTGAATGTGTTGTTCCTGGATGTGCCCTAAGCCACCGGCCAACATAATTGGTTTGTGATAACCACGCACTTCACCATTCGGTGTTTGCTGTTCAAAAGTTCTAAAATAACCCAAGGTATTTGGTCGGCCAAATTCATTATTAAAGGCGGCCGCACCAATCGGGCCTTCGAGCATAATATCGAGTGCTGAGACAATTTGATTAGGCTTACCATAATCAACTTCCCAAGGCTGCCCGGCGTTGTTAATTTTAAGATTAGAGACGCTAAAGCCACACAAACCTACTTTGGGTTTTGAGCCTTGGCCGGTAGCACCTTCATCACGAATTTCACCACCAGAACCAGTCGCCGCACCAGGATGTGGGGCAATCGCAGTAGGGTGGTTGTGAGTTTCAACTTTCATTAGGATTGCTCTGTGTTCTGTCGAACTAACGTATTTTCCGTTTTCATCAGCATAAAAGCGCTCACCTTCAAAACCTGCCATTACGGCAGAGTTGTCTGAATAAACACTAAGCAAGCCTTCCGGGTGCTTATGATAAGTATTGCGAATCATGGAGAACAAACTTTTAGCCTGCTCAACACCGTCAATAGTCCAGTCGGCATTGAATATTTTATGGCGGCAATGTTCTGAATTTGCCTGGGCAAACATCATCAGTTCAATATCAGTTGGGTTTCGTTCTAATTTTATAAAGCTTTCAACCAAGTAGTCGATTTCACCATTACTAAGCGCTAAGCCGAGTTCGATATTGGTTTTTTCTAAGGCTGATTTTCCCTTAACTAGAATATCAACACTGGTGAAAGGTTGTGGCTCGAAATTGTCAAATAGGGTGTGCGCATCATTAATCGAGTCTAAAACTGATTCGGTCATTTTGTCCATGATTGCAGCCAATACTAGAGCTGAATTAGTAATTTTGGCGTCAAAATGATAAATCGTTGCGCGTTCAATACGCCTGATTTTGTTAATATCACATAAGTGCACAATGTCAGTTGCCTTAGATGACCAAGGCGAGATAGTGCCTAATCTAGGAATAACAACAATACTAGACTGTGCTGCGTTAGCCGACAATACTGGTGCGTAAGACAGTAAATGGTCAAGGTGGTTTGTTTCTACCTCTGTGAGTGTCTCATTAAGGTCAGCAAGGTGAATAAATTCAGCTGCCAATAAATTTAAACCAGGCTGTGCTTTTGATATTTTTACCTGTAAAGCTTTGGTTTTAAAAGCGCCAAGAGCACTAATACCTTGATGGGTATGGATCATAACTGTGCCATTACCTCATCTGAAATATCGGCATTGTGATACACCTCTTGCGTGTCATCAAGATCTTCTAATCGATCAATCAGTTTCATGAATTTTTCTGCATCCCCTAGGTTGAGTTCAACGCGAGTTGCAGGTTCCATGGTTACTTCGGCATGGCTTGCTTCAAGCCCTACATCAGACAGTGCGTCTTTCACCGTAAAGAAGTCTTCAGGGGTAGTGATCACATCAATCGAACCATCCTCGTTGCTAATTACATCCTCTGCACCAGCATCTAGTGCTGCTTCCATAATTTGGTCTTCATCACCCGAGGCAAAACTAATAAAACCTTGCTTGTTAAAGAGGTAAGCCACTGAGCCATCTGTACCTAAGTTGCCGCCATGTTTAGTGAATGCGTGACGCACATCGGCCACCGTACGGTTACGATTATCCGTTAAGGTATCAACCATAATCGCAGTACCTGCTAAGCCGTAGCCTTCATAACGCACTTCATCGTAGTTTTCACCATCTAAATCACCAGAGCCACGCTTAACCGCACTTTCGATGGTGTCACGTTTCATGTTGGCAGCTAGGGCTTTATCAATCACCATTCGTAGCGATGGGTTGTTTTCGATAACACCACCACCGGCTTTAGCAGCGATTACAATTTCTTTGATAAGCTTGGTAAATACCTTACCACGCTTGGCATCTTGCGCACCTTTTCGGTGTTGAATATTATGCCATTTAGAATGTCCTGCCATGTTCGATGTCTCCGAGAATATGAGTAATTGAGATTTTACCTTTTATGCGGTAAAGTCGAGTAATTTTTGTATGGATTGCTTGGCTTTTTTAGCAATATCTGAATTAATGAGTATTTCATTTTTTCCAGTTTTTAAAGTGTCCAAGCAATTGTCCAAGGTGTTCATTGCCATCCATTCACAATGGGCGCAAGATTCACAATCTGCACCTTCGCCCATGGTAGGCGCTTCAATCAGTTTTTTGTGTGGTGCAACTTCATGCATTTTGTGAAAAATACCATTATCAGTGGCCACAATAAAGCTAGATTCACCTCTATCTTTAACTGCATTAATTAGTGCCGTGGTAGATCCAACTACATCAGCCAGATCAACCACTGCTTGAGGGGATTCCGGGTGGACCAACACAGCTGCTTCAGGGTGCCTTTCTTTGAGCACTGCTAATGCATCTGCTTTAAAGCGCTCATGCACCACACAAGCCCCTTGCCATAAAATCATGTCAGCATCGGTTTGTGTTTGGACGTAATGACCTAGGTGCTTATCGGGTGCCCATAAAATCTTTTCACCTTGCTCGCTTAAATGTCTAACAACGGTTAGTGCACTGCCTGAAGTCACCACCCAATCTGCTCGTGCTTTAACTTGTGCAGAAGTGTTGGCATAAACCACCACTTTTCGATCAGGATGCTCATCACAAAAATCAGAAAATTCTTGAGCAGGGCAATCTTCATCTAAAGAACAAGTAGCACCTTCGTCAAGTACTAAAATGGTTTTTTCAGGGGAAAGAATCTTAGCTGTTTCACCCATAAATTTAACGCCTGCAACGATAATGGTATCTGCATCACAGTTTTGTCCGAAGCGTGCCATTTCTAATGAATCAGAAACAAGGCCACCACTTTCTTCCGCCAGGGTTTGTAAATCGCCACTGACATAATAATGTGCAACCAGCACAGCATTACGAGCCTTGAGTTCGGCCTTTATTTGATCTTGAATCGACACGTTGTTTTGTTTAATCTTTTTCTGGCAGGCTTACCTTAACACTTAGCTCTCTTAATACTTTTCTTGGTACGCTAGCAGGTGCATCGGTTAACAAACAAGCAGCGGTTTGAGTTTTAGGGAAGGCGATTACTTCTCGAATCGAATCTGAACCGGTCATGATCATGACTAAGCGATCTAAACCAAAAGCCATACCACCATGAGGAGGGCAACCATATTGAAGTGCATCGAGCAAGAAGCCAAATTTATCTTTAGCTTCATCATCAGAAATACCCAATAGTTTTAATACTGTTTGCTGCATTTCAACTTGGTGAATACGGATAGAGCCACCACCCACCTCAGAGCCGTTAATAACTAAGTCGTAAGCGCGAGAAAGCGCAGTATCAGCAGTTTTTTCTAATGTTTTAGCATCGACACTTGGTGCGGTAAATGGATGGTGAATTGCACTTAAAGAGCCGTCATCATTAGCATCAAACATTGGGAAATCTACCACCCAAATTGGCGCCCATTCAGATTCAAATAAATCTAGATCTTTAGCCAGTTGTTCACGTAAGTTACCCAGCGCTTCGTTTACAATTTTAGTTTTATCAGCGCCGAAGAAAATAATATCACCTGTTTGTGCGCCAGTCATCTCAATCACTTTGGCAGTTACCTCATCGCCTAAAAATTTTAAAATTGGTGAAGCAGGGCCGTCTTCATTCAGTTTGATATAAGCCAAACCTTTGGCGCCATAAATACTGACGTATTTGGTGTATTTATCAATCTTCTTACGGCTAATGGTTGCACCACCCGGTACACGCAGTGCAGCAACTCGAGAGCCATCGTTACTTGCAGGACCTGAGAACACTTTAAAATCAACACCCTGCATCAGTTCATCCATGTCAGTGATTTGCATTGGAATACGCATATCAGGACGATCAACACCGTATAAGTTCATGGCATCTGCATAAGTAATGGTTGGGAATTCATCGGGCAAGTCAACATCAATCACAGACTTAAACATACCGCGTGTCATCTCTTCCATCATTGACATAATTTCGTCTTCGTTCATAAAGGATGTTTCAACATCGAGCTGAGTGAATTCTGGCTGACGATCGGCACGTAAATCTTCATCTCTAAAGCACTTAACGATTTGATAGTAACGCTCAAAACCTGACATCATTAACAATTGTTTGAATAATTGCGGTGATTGCGGTAGCGCAAAAAATTCACCCGGATGAGTTCGAGAAGGTACTAAATAATCACGTGCACCTTCAGGTGTGGCTTTGGTTAAAAAAGGCGTTTCAATATCTAAAAAATCGTTGCCATCCATAAATTCACGCATAAAGTGTGTTACTTTTGAACGTAGACGTAAGCGTTGTTGCATTTCATCACGACGCAAATCTAAATAACGATACTTAAGGCGAACTTCCTCCGAAGTGTCTGTTGAGTCAATTTGGAATGGGATCGGTTTAGAGGCGTTAAGAATTTCAATATTTTTAGCAACAATTTCAATCTCACCGGTGGCTAATTTTGGATTGACCAAGCCTTCACCTCTAGCAATAACTTGACCAGTGATCTTTAGTACAAACTCATTACGAATAGACTCTGCTAGTTCAAAATCAGCATTGTCAGGATTAATGACTACTTGAGCAATACCGCGCTTATCACGCATGTCTAAAAAGATCACACCACCATGATCACGACGACGATTCACCCAACCGCAGATTTCAACCGTTTGGTCGATATTGTCTTTACTTAATTCACCACAATAATGTGTTCTCATAATTTGCCCTTGCTTTTAATTAATTTTTTTTAGTTATTTTTTTGTTTGATTTGGTGTAACAACACCGGTAGAAATAATCAGTTTAAATGCCTCGTCAACACTCATATCAAGCTCAATCACATCATTCTTAGGCAGCATGATGAAAAAGCCAGAAGTTGGATTGGGTGTTGTTGGTACGTAAATATTGACTATTTCTTCACCAATTTTTTTCTCAACTTCACCATGATAATTACCTGTTTGAAAGGCAATAGTCCACATGCCTCGACGTGGATACTCGACCAGTATCGCTTTTTTAAAACTCTCCCCGGATGGACTGAGTACTGTATCTGATAGTTGTTTTAAGGCATTATAAATACTTCTAAAGCCTGGAATTTTATTGAGCAACTTATCCCAAAGTTCTAAGATTTTTCGGCCGATAAAATTATTAACCAATACGCCAGTAATGAGCATAATTAGGATTACCCAAACAATGCCAGAACCAGGAATAACACTCTCTAGATTGAATAATTTTTCAGGTAGATATTCAGGCGGGACAATGTCGTTAACTAATTCTAAAAAGAATTTAATAACAACAATGCTTAACCCTAATGGAATCCAAAAAAGCAAGCCGGAAATAAAATAGTTTCTTAGGTTTTTCAACGCTTAGCCACTTAATAATAAAAGCATTATTTTAGCACAACGAGTAAGGTTTTATATTCACTCTTAAAGAGATCTATGGGCTTACTTGGTGTATTTTAAGGAGTGTAGAAAATAGAGTTATTTTTATTAAAAAATAAGAAGAATAGTTATTGCTATTTGCCGAATTTTTTCATGAAAAAAATGCTGTTTAATGCATTTCTTAAACTATGCTAAGTAAGTGCATCGCTCTCTTCATTTCTAAGTGTGAGGATTTCATAACCATCTTCAGTGACTAAAATAGTGTGCTCCCATTGAGCGGAAAGTGAGCGATCTTTAGTGGTGACTGTCCAGCCATCAACTTTAGAGGTGGCCACTTCAAAGCCACCTAAATTAATCATAGGCTCAATGGTGAAGGTCATGCCTGCTTCTAAAACTGGACTTTTATCAACACTACCATCATCATAATGAATCACTTGTGGTTCGGTGTGAAATTCTGAGCCAATGCCATGACCACAATAATCGCGCACCACAGTGCACTTATTTTTAGTAGCATGAGCACCAATTACTCTGCCAATCTCACCCAAGTGAGCACCAGGCTTAACTTGTTTAATGCCCAGATACATGCATTCTTGTGCAATTCTGCAAATACGTTGAGCTTTGACGCTTGACTTGCCAATAATAAACATTTTTGAAGTGTCGCCGTGATAACTGTCTTTAATTACGGTGATGTCGATATTAACAATATCACCTTTTTTTAGTTTTTTATCGCCAGGAATCCCATGGCACACCACATTATTAACACTGGTACAAATAGATTTTGGAAAGCCGTGATAATTCAGTGGTGCAGGAATAGCGTTTTGCACATCGACAATATAATCATGGCAAAGCTTGTTTAATTCATCAGTAGTGATGCCAGCTTTTACCTTGGGTGTTATCATGTTAAGTACATCAGCTGCTAGGCGTCCAGCCACACGCATTTTCGTTATTTCATCCTTGGATTTAATTGCAATTGCCATTTCTATGCTCGATTTGTTGCGCGTGCTTCTAGTGCTGCGATTCTATCTTCAATCGGTGGATGCGACGAAAACCACGAAGCAAAACCTTTTTTATCATCAATACCAAATGCCGCCATTTGCTCAGGTAACGCTTCTGGTTCTACTTGTCCTAAACGTTTGAGTGCATTAATCATATTTTGATGTCCGGCTAAGTCTGCACCACCCGTATCAGCGACGAATTCACGCTTTCTAGAAACATACATGACAATAGTAGAGGCTAAGATTGATAAAACAATTTGTGCAAACAAGGTGGTTACAAAATAACCAATACCATGACCTCGATTATTTTTTAGAATAACACGGTCAACAATGTGCCCGATTACCCTTGAGAAGAAAATTACAAAGGTGTTAACCACGCCTTGTATTAGGGTTAAAGTTACCATATCACCGTTCGCCACATGGCTCATTTCATGGCCAACCACTGCCTCAATCTCACCCTGACTCATTGAGTCTAATAAACCTTGAGAGACAGCAACCAATGCTTTATTTTTACTAGCACCAGTGGCAAAAGCATTCATTGAGGCTGATGGGAAAATTGCCACTTCTGGCATTTTAATGCCAACAATTTTAGCCTGCTTTTCGACCGTTTCGATTAACCGCTTTTCCAAGTTATTATTCGGTGATTCGATAACAACGGCACCGGTCATGCGTTTTGCCATCCATTTAGAAATCAGTAGCGAAATAAAAGCACCGCCAAAACCAAAAACAGCAGAGAAAATAAGCAGTGCCTGCAAGTCAAGATCAGAGCCATTGGCTGCCAAAATGCCTTCCACACCAAGTAGGCTTAGGGTGATGCTAAGTAAGACGATAATAGCAATGTTGGTGAGTAAAAATAGAAAGATTCGTTTCATGGTATTTTTGTTTTTATTAATTAATAGTTAATAGATGGGGATATTATCTTATAGATTCAAGTCTGTTGGGTTACAATGAATGCAATGATTAAAGTTTTTTTATTATTGGTTTTGCTGTTTTCTGGTTGTGAAGATCAAAAGAATGATCAGAATGTGGTTGTGAAAGACACCAATACACCAACCATGCAAAAACACAAACATCCGCCTGGAGCTGATGAGCCCGCTATTTGTGAAAATTTAAGCGTTGCCGAGTGTTTAACCATCATTATTCCCACCATCTGGGATCGTGAAGTCGAAAAAGACTGTTCTTAGGATTTAATTTTTCTTTTATCGCTTAATTCAATTTGAATAGGCTGCTGAGTAATTGGACAAGTAAATTCTAGTTGAATGGCTTGTAGTTGTAAATCTTCTGGATGGTCTTTATCCGCATTGCCGTAAAGTCTGTCACCAATGATAGGGTAATTGACCCCGCTTAGGTGTTTTCTAATTTGATGTTTTCTGCCAGTTTCTATACGTACTTCAAGTAATGATCTATTATTGGCAAAAGTTAGTAATTTGATATGGCTAATGGCAGATTTGCCATCAATTTTTTCATTAATGGTAAGCATGTCGGTATTGAATTCTCCCTCGACAACGGCTAGATAAGTTTTATTAATTTTGCGATCAGCAAAGAGCTTTGATAAGTCTCTAGCAGCATGCTTGGTGTGTGCTACCATCATGATGCCGCTGGTGGCTCGATCGAGTCGATGCACTAAAAAACTATTTCTATCGAGTGCCTTCTCTACCAATCTAGTCAGCGCACAATGATCCCCCCATTTAGACCCTTGGGCGAATACGCCAGCAGGTTTAAACCAAATACTATAATCCTTTTTATCGAGTAATAAATCAGGCTCGGCAGGGATAGATGATAAGATCTTCTCATTGAAATAAAGAAACACCTCATCACCGACCTTAAGCGGTTTTTTCACGCGTCGAACTCGGTTGGTTTTTTTGCCGCTTTTTAACCAGACACAGCCCTTATCCAAGGCTGACTTAAGCACCTGCTTTGAGAGTGAAGTGGCATCAGCCAATACATTAATCAATAAAGCTTGATTAGTTTGGTTGATAATTTTTTGTTCAATGATGCGCTGCATAAAATTTATTTTAATGTTAAAGCCATTTAAAATAACACTGATGAACACAATACGACGTTTTTTATTTAAAGATCTGGATATACGCGGCCAGCACTTGTCTATCAATCATACCTGGCAGGCAATGATTAATGATCGTGGCTATTCCAAACAAGTGAGGCAACTGTTTGGTGAGTTAAGCGCATTAGCAATTATGCTTGCAAATGGCATGAAGCATAAGGGTAAGTTAACCATACAATATCAAGGCAATGGCATTATGAGTCTGTTGTTGGTCGAAGTGACGCACGATAGGAAGATACGTGGCATGGTTAGGTCTGACGGCATCATTAAGGATGATGATAATCTAGACACAATACTAGGTGAAGGACAGATGGTTGTCACTTTGTATAATGCACAAACCGATTCTAGTTTTCAATCATTCATCCCTAGAAACCCATTAGGTTTAATACCAACGTTTGAAGATTATTTTTCACAATCAGAGCAGCTCGACTCAAAACTTTGGGTGTCATCAACTAAAGATAACTTGTCTGCCATGATGATTCAAAAAATGCCAGAAATCAAAAAAAATGATGAGGAAGGCTGGAATAGAATAACAGCACTCGCAAGCACAATAACTAATGAAGAGTTATGTGGTTTAGATGCAGAACAATTGTTACATCGACTTTTTCATGAAGAGACTGTACAACTATTTACCCAAGAGCAGGTTGACTACGAATGCCAGCAAGACCGAAAGCGATTTGAAAAAATTATCTTCGACTTAGGAGAAGATGATGCGCGCAATCTACTCAAAGAGCGTGGCGAGATTTCTATTCATAACGAAATTTGTAACGAGCACTTATTTTTTAATGAACAAGACTTAAATCGTATTTTTTCTAAAGATTAGTATTTGGTTTTTATGCCATGCACAGCTATTTTTTTTAACACGTAGATTAAAGATCATGGTCCCACGAGGTGGGTAGTGGTATTTTATAAGTCTTGGCAATCCACGCATCTGCTCGTTTAGAGTTTTTTCTAGTGCTTTGTCCAATCGCATGCATTTTTATACTTATACTACTAAAATGGTAATTTTAAAACAAAATAGGCAAGGTTGTAACTCAAACCTAATTCCAATTAAAAATACGGCCAGAAAATGAAAATATTAATAAGAAACCTTCCTCGCACACTCGTAGAAAATGAACTTAAAGAATTGTTTAAGGTTTATGGCGATGTGCAATCTTGTACTTTGATTTTAGACAAAACAACAGGCAAATCTAAAGGCTTCGGTTTTGTAGAAATTTCAAAAGTTGGCAATGCAAAAGCAGCTATACAAGCACTCAATGGAAAGGCTATTGACGGTAACAAAATTAGAGTGAAAAAAGCAGAGCTCACAAATGACACTCAATAGCCATAAGAGACAACCCTAGCTTTGAAACAAACAAGTAAAGACCATCATCAAGACCCACTTCATGGTGTGACACTCAAAACGATTGTCACTGAGTTATTAGAATATTTTGGCTGGGAGGGGTTAGGTGATCGTATCGATATAAAATGCTTTAAGATAAATCCTAGCATTAATTCCAGCCTAAAATTTCTGCGAAAAACTCCATGGGCGAGGAAAAAAGTTGAAGACTTGTATTTAAAAATGGTGGCTTAGGTCTTCATTTTTTTTGAGCAATGTATGTCGAAAATCTCAAGATTAATGTACACAAAATGTACATATCGGAATAATTTGATAGTTATGAAACGAAAAAAAAGGCCGAAAGGCCTTTAGTAATATGGGGCGAGAAACGGGTCTTGAACCCGCGACAACCGGAATCACAATCCGGGGCT
>OBJC01000112.1_pt1 | contig 15469 bp, 15 predicted proteins | sample 1481521 | NCBI WGS metagenome assembly OBJC01 (sample SAMEA2341961, study PRJEB22496) | metagenome | biome: marine; feature: hydrothermal vent; material: water | place: Pacific Ocean | collected 2011/2012 | reverse complement strand
GATTTAGGTTCCAGTGTCGCAAGACGTGAGAGTTCGAGTCTCTCCTTCCGCACCAAATTTAACGAATCAGGATGTCTCAGGACATCCTTTTTTGTGCCTTAAATTCGTTGGTATCAAAGGGTTTTTAGATTGCAGCCATTCCAATCAATTCCAGCCAAAATCAATAAATCTCACGCCAACTAACATAGTTTCTGATTTTGACATTAGTATAGTTTTTTATGGAAAACCCCTTTATTGGAGAGGTTTTTTATGTCTTATTGGTGCAAGTATTTTTTAAGTATAATTTCAGCTAAAACTAGTTTGGTGTAAGAGGGTCGAATAGAGACCGGCTAGTATATAAATTAGCATGAAATTCAATATGAATACAATCATTCAACATAGTGGAAATCTAGAAATTGCCACAAAAATTGCCACGAAATATGATTGCGATTTCAAACGCTATAATTCACATATTCGTTTTCATACCGACCAACAGATTGACCTGGATGAGTTAAGACAAACTTACCAGATTGATTTTAATTATCTACCTAATTCCTTTGATTTTCAAAAGGTTGCCATATTTATTAGCGACATGGATTCAACTTTAATTAATATTGAGTGTATTGATGAGATTGCTGATTTTGCCAATATAAAACCTCAAGTGGCTGCAATTACTGAGCTTGCTATGCAAGGAAAGCTAGACTTTAATGCTTCACTGATTGAACGAGTGGCATTATTAAAAGGGCTTAATGTATCGGTGTTAGATCAAGTGTATACCGAGCGACTACAAGTTAACCCTGGTGGCGTAGAGTTGATCCAATTTTTAAAAGCTAAAGGGGTAAAGAGTGCAGTTGTTTCTGGCGGGTTTACTTATTTTACTAATCGATTAGCCAAAGATATTGGTCTTGACCATGCTCGTGCTAATAATCTAAATATACAGAACAACCAATTAATAGGCACAATACAAGGTGATATTATTAATGCAACAGCCAAGGCTGAATTTGTAAATGAATTGTGTAATCAATATGCGGTTTCTCCTGAGCAAGTCATTGCGATAGGAGATGGTGCAAATGACCTGGAGATGATGTCGATAGCAGGATTGTCAATTGCGTATCACGCTAAACCATTAGTGGTAAAAAAAGCAGATATAGTTATCAGCTATGGTGGTTTAGATAATATAATGGATTTTTTTTAAATTAAATCACTATGTTAGTTGAGGTTGGACATTTTTCACTTATTCTTGCATTAGCGTTTGCACTGTTACAAGTCAGTTTGCCTACAATAGGATTTATTAAGAATAATTCAGCATTGACACAACTGGCTAAACCTCTATTGTGGGGTCAGTTTTTTTGGATCGTTGTTTCATTTGCAATCTTAATGAATGCCTTTGTTGTTGATGATTTTTCAGTCAAATATGTGGCCAATAATTCCAATACAGAATTGCCTGATATTTTTAAAATATCAGCTGTTTGGGGTGCACATGAAGGATCCTTATTATTGTGGGCAATGATTTTGGCAGGCTGGAGTGTTGCAGTCTCAATCTTTTCTAAGCGCTTACCTAATGAAGTAATTAATCACATCTTAATTGTATTGGGTTTTATTAGTATTGGATTTCTATTGTTTTTATTAATGACATCTAATCCATTTGAACGTTTAGATATAGTGCCTTTACAAGGGCGAGAGCTCAATCCTTTGTTGCAAGATTTTGGCTTGATTATTCACCCACCGATGTTGTATATGGGCTATGTCGGTATGGCCATTCCTTTTGCTTTTGTATTGTCGTCATTGGTTCGTGGACAGTTGGATTCTACTTGGCTTCGATGGTCTAGACCTTGGACGTTGGTGGCTTGGGCGTTTTTAACTTTTGGCATTACTCTAGGATCTTGGTGGGCGTATTATGAGTTAGGCTGGGGCGGCTGGTGGTTCTGGGATCCGGTAGAAAACGCTTCCTTTATGCCTTGGCTAGTAGCAACCGCATTGGTGCACTCTTTAAGTGTAAGTGAAAAGCGTGGTGCATTCAAGCATTGGACAGTATTGCTGGCCATTTCTGGCTTTTCTTTAAGCTTGTTGGGCACATTTTTAGTGCGGTCAGGCATCCTAACCTCCGTTCATTCATTCGCTGCAGACCCTGCTAGAGGCTTGTTTATTCTAGTGTTTTTGATTATTGTGGTTGGTAGTTCGTTGGCTTTATATGCTTGGCGTGCAAATTTGATGCGCAGTAGCAATACGTTTGCACCATTGTCTCGTGAGAGCGGTTTATTGATAAACAATATCTTGTTTGTTGCGGCAATGCTTAGTGTGTTTTTAGGTACGCTTTACCCACTGCTGTTAGATTCATTAGGTCTGGGAAAAATTTCAGTAGGTGCGCCTTATTTTGATGCGGTATTTATACCCATTATGATTCCAGCGGTTATGGTTATGGTGATAGGGCCGTTTTTACGCTGGAAAAAAGATTCCTTACAGAGGACGGGCGGGCTATTGAAAAAAGTTTGGGCCGGTGTCGCGTTATTGTTTGTAATCGCTGTTTTCTTAACTGACAATATTTTTGTTTTATTGGCAGTATTTCTATTTATCTGGATTGTCTTGCATTCATTGGTTTTGCTTGTTCAAAGGTTTAATCAAAAATCCAAACCAAGTACTGCATTTATTGGTATGATTTTGGCGCATGTTGGTATTGCAGTCTTCTTACTGGGTGCGACTGTAACAACACAATATGGTGTTGAAAAAGACATTAAGATGGAGCTAAATGAGACGGTAGATATTGAAGGCTATCAATTCACTTTCAAAGGCGTTGAGAGCTTTTCTCATCAAAATTATCAGGGCCATAAAGGCACGGTTGACGTTACATATGATGGTGAATATATCGCAACGTTAAAACCGGAAAAGCGCCAATATGTAACGGGTATGCCAATGACAGAGGCGTCTATAGATCCATCTCTTTATCGCGATCTATATGTGGCGCTTGGCGAATCTTTAGATGGAGAGGCTTGGAGTTTAAGGCTTTATTATAAGCCGCTTATTCGCTTGATTTGGTTGGGCGGGCTGTTTATTGTCTTTGGCGCCTTGTTGGCGGCATTTGATCGACGTTATCGTTTGCGAGTGAAGTCATGAGCATGTATATATGGTTTACGTTAATGGCGAGTTTGTCAGCAGTTTGGTTGATTTGGTTTTTATACCGTCCATTGCAAGGCAATGATCTCAATCTTCAAAAATCAAACATTGCATTAGGTAAGCAAAGACAAGCAGAGTTACAACAAGATTTAGAAAGAGATTTAATTGATGAAAGTTCTTTTGATCAAGCGCAAGATGAAATTACACAAACTTTAGCAATTGAATTAAATCAAACAACAAGTAATTCTTATGCGGGCAAAAAAAATCAAAAAAATCATGGGTCGTCTGTATTTGTTTTAATCTTTTTGTTGGTTTTTTCTTTTGCAGCTTATGATGCATTGACACCAGAAAAAAATGAGAAGACTAATTTATTAGAACAACAAGTGGCGTCATTAACTCTAGATGAGAGTTTGATCAAGTTAAAGAATCATTTAGATAAAAATCCTGACGATGCTAAATCATGGCAAATTCTTGGGCTGACTTATTTTGAGTTAGACAACCTAAATGATTCGTTAAAAGCATATGAAATGTCACATCAATTAGATTCAAACAATGTTAGAACGTTGGTGGAATACGCAACAACATTGGCTCGTTTAAAAGAAGGGAGTTTTACTGGTAAGCCGACCGAATTGGTTGAGAAGGCGCTGGCTATTAACCCAAATTCAATTGATGCGATTTACTTAATTGGCCTAATTGCGGCTAACCAACAAGATTTTTCTACAGCTGAAAAGCAATGGAAACAAGCTTTAATGCTGTTATCTTTGACAGATCCTAATCGTCAAGCCATTCAGCAAATGCTAGAACAAGTGCAAAGCATGACAACACCAAGATCTCAATCCACTCAAGGTGGCTTGATGGTTGATGTGATTATTCCTGAGACGCTTATGCGTGAACGCTCAGAAAATGACTATTTGATGGTTTATGCTAAAGCTGCAACAGGCATGCCTATGCCGATTGCAATTGAAAAAATACGCCTAAAAGACTTTACTGGCAGGGTGATATTATCAGACGACAATTCAGTAATGCCATCTCGCTTATTGTCACAGGCTAAGCAAATTATTGTGGTCGCAAGGATTAGCCAGTCTGGTAGCGCTATGAAACAGTCGGAAGATGTAGATTTTGCCAGTGATCCTTTTGAGTTGGAAGGCACCTCTAGAGTTTCATTAGACATGACACCTCAGACTGAGGCAGATAAGCCACTACCCACTAAAGACAGTATTCAAAGTTTAGAGCAAAAGATTAAAGACAATCCTAAAGATGTTCAATCATGGGTGTTGTTGGGGTACTCCTATATTTCTATTGGTAAAAATAAAGCGGGTATTGAAGCATACAATAAAGCCAGAGCGCTTAAGCCAGATGACGTTAATTTACTTATTGAAAATGCTTCTGTGCTTGCGCAATTGCAAAATGATCAATTTCTAGGTGAGCCAATTAAGCTGATTAATCAAGTGCTAAAGCTTGAGCCTAATAATGTTGAAGCGCTGTGGAGACAGGGTTTGTATCAGTATCAGCAGAACGACATAGATACAGCTATTAACACTTGGGAAAACACATTGTCATTAATGCCAGGCCAATCTTCAGCAAAAATTGCTTTAATGAAAACACTGGTAACAGTTAAAGAGAGACATTCTAAGATAACTCAGAAAGATGAAAAGGTAAAACTTATAGTGCAGGTTGAAATTGATCAAGCCATTTTACAAAATAGACCGAAGGGTGGTGATTTTATTATGGTTTATGTACGCGCAGCTAGTGGCATGCCAATTCCAATTGCCATTGAAAAGTTACGTTTAAAAGATTTTAAGGGTCAAGTTGTTTTGTCAGACAACAATTCGGTCATGCCATCTCGTTTGTTGTCACAAGCAGATAAAATTATAGCGATTGCGCGTATCAGTAAGACAGGAAAAGCGATAAAACAAGCAGACGATATTGAGGTAAGAAGTCAGCCTTTCTCTTTGAAAAATACCGCTAAAATAAGCTTAAACATTAAATAGAATTTTCCACATGTCAGAAACTATTGAGCTTGCCAAGTTATTACTTTCCAAGCCATCTTTAACGCCGCTCGATAAAGGTTGTCAGACATTGATGACTGATCGACTATCTAAGGTAGATTTCAAGATTGAGCAATTAAAATTTGGCGAGGTCGAAAACTTCTGGGCGTCACGAGGTGATACATCGCCTGTGTTTGTTTTTGCAGGACATACCGATGTTGTGCCAGTTGGTTTGGATTGGCAAACAGATCCGTTCAAGCCAGAAATCATAGATGGCATGTTGTATGCTCGGGGTGCGGCAGATATGAAGGGCTCACTTGCGGCGATGGTTGTTGCAACTGAACGATTTGTTACAGACTTCCCTAATCATCAAGGTACTATTGGTTTTTTAATTACCTCAGATGAAGAGGGTCCAGCAGTTGATGGCACGGTTAAAGTCTGCGAATATTTAAATAATAAAAACCAAGCGGTTGATTATTGTTTGGTGGGTGAACCATCTTCAACTAATCAATTAGGTGATGTGATTAAAAATGGTCGTCGTGGTTCTCTCAATGGTCGTTTAACGATAATTGGCAAACAAGGCCATATTGCCTACCCACATTTGGCTGATAACCCAATTCACCTAGCCATACCTGCACTGGGTACATTGTGTAATGAATTATGGGATAAGGGTAACGAATATTTCCCTGCCACTAGTTTTCAAATCTCTAATATTCATGCCGGCACTGGTGTAACCAATGTGATTCCAGGCGAAACTGAAGTTGTCTTTAATTTTAGATATTCAACCGAGTCTACTCATGAAGGCTTACAACAAAGAGTGTTAAATATTCTGGATAAGCACAATCTTGACTATAAGATCAATTGGGAGCATTCAGGCTATCCATTTTTAACTCCTAAAGGTGATTTGGTTAGTAGCTGTGTAGATGCGATTAAAACCGTTAAAGGTATTGATGCAGAATTGTCGACTTCAGGCGGAACTTCGGATGGACGATTTATTGCGCCAATGCTAGACGCTCAAGTTGTTGAACTAGGTCCTTTAAATGCAACCATTCATCAAGTTGATGAATGTGTCAGTGTGCAAGATTTAGATGATTTGACTGATATTTATTATCAGATCCTTAAAAACATACTGGCATAAAAATGCAGTTTGATGTAATCACTTTATTTCCTGAAATGTTTTCAGCGATTAAAGACGAAGGAGTGATTGCGCGCAGTATTAAAAAATCATTACTGTCTGTTAACACATATCAGCTCCGAGATTTTAGCGACAATAAGCATAGGAATATTGATGACAAGCCTTATGGTGGTGGAGCAGGCATGGTGATGCAAGTTAAACCAATACGTGATTGTATTAACAAAATTAAGCAAGACAAGCCCAAGACAAAAGTCATTTATTTATCACCGCAAGGTAAAAAACTTACTCATAAGATAGCCAAAGAATTATCAACACTAGATTCAATCACCTTGTTATGTGGGCGTTATGAAGGTGTAGATGAGCGTGCGATTGAGCATGATGTTGATATGGAAATCTCGATTGGTGATTATGTGATTAGTGGTGGCGAGTTAGCAGCCATGGTTTTAATTGATGCTGTGAGTCGACAAATTCCAGGTGTGCTTGGTAATCAAGATTCTTTAAATGATTCGTTTGCTAATGGATTACTGGATTACCCACATTACACCCGGCCAGAAGAAGTTGATGGCCAGATAGTGCCTGAAGTTTTACTCAGTGGTCATCAGGCTAATATCGATGCTTGGCGACAGTCCCAAGCCATTCAAAACACTCAAAAAAAACGCAAAGACCTGGTTAAAAAGTAAAGACTACCTCTTAAATTTCTTGTCTATAATGAACTTTAGTTATTTTGCAACGGCGCAAGATATTGAATAAGCATAGCTGCTAAACAAGTTGCTCACGTGGGCGTTTTATATTTAAGTTAATGAAAACTTAATCAAGGGAGAGAACTATGAAATTTGTAACAGCAATTCTTCGACCACATCAATTAGATGATGTGAGAGAAGCTTTATTAGATGCCGGTGTCACCGGCATTACCGTCACTGAAGTTAAAGGCTTTGGTCGTCAAAAAGGCCACACAGAAATGTATCGTGGCTCAGAGTATCAAGTTGCTTTTTTGCCTAAAGTTAAATTAGAAATTGCAATTTCAGCATCGAAGCTCGATGGTGTGATTGAGGTGATTACCAATGTTGCCAATTCTGGCAAAGTAGGTGATGGCAAGATTTTTGTTAATAATTTAGAAAAAGTAATCCGTATTCGCACTGGCGAAATAAATCAAGACACCCTTTAAGTAATAAGTAATAAAAAAGCTACAATTTTTAAGTTAAATTAAACCCAATCAAACTCGGATCTTACTTTGTTTTTAGCGGTTTTTTTACGCCTAAAAAATAGGTTTCGTATATAATCTTGGTAATTATTAGTAATATTTAATTTGATGCGTATTAATCACTCTTTAACTGGCTCTATGGTCGCCTTAATTACCCCGATGTTTGAGGATGGATCGGTAGATTTTGGTGCGCTCGAAGCTTTAGTTGAATTTCATATTGATGCCGGCACTCGTGCTATTATCTCTATGGGAACAACGGGTGAATCGGCAACACTTAATCATACTGAACATGTTGAAGTCATGCGAAAAACGGTCGAATTTTCTAAAGGCAGAATCTCAATTATTGCAGGTACAGGGGCTAATTCAACCACTGAAGCGATTACACTGACTAAAGCTGCAAAAGAGATCGGTGCTGATGCATGTTTACTAGTGACACCATATTACAACAAGCCAACTCAAGAAGGCTTATACCAGCATTACAAAGCCATTGCTGAGGCAGTCGATATTGACCAGATTTTGTACAATGTGCCAGGCAGAACGGCAGTAGATTTATCAGTGGAAACTGCAGTGCGCCTTTCTTCTATTGATAATATCATTGGCATTAAGGATGCAACAGGTGATTTAGCGGTGGCTAAGGCGCTAATAGACCAATGCCCTGATGATTTCTTACTCTATAGTGGTGATGATGCTACAGCCGTTGAGTTTATTTTAATGGGTGGTCATGGCGGTATTTCTGTGAGCGCAAATGTTGCTCCTAAAGCGGTTTCAGATGCTTATAATGCCGCTATGAATGGCGATCAGAATTCAGCAGAAACTATTAATTCAACACTCATTGGTTTGCACCAGCATCTATTTATTGAGTCGAATCCAATTCCAGTTAAATGGGCGTTATTTAAAATGAAAAAATGTGAAGGAGGTATTCGTCTACCACTCACCAAATTATCACAAGAGGCTCAAGTAGTATTAGAGCAAGATCTATTATCATTGGGGGTTATATAAAATGTTGGTTAAATTATCAGGTGTTTTTCTCGTATTATTTTTGAGTGGCTGTGTGTCGCTTGGTGGAAGTGATAAAACTGAAGAAGAAAAACAAAGAGAGGCTTTTATTGACAAGAAGATTAATTATTATTCAGATAAGACCGTTTCTTCTTTAGATATTCCGCCAGACCTTACAACGCCTAGCTCACAAAAAGCATTTAAGTTAAGTGAATATGTTGACAATGTTCAAGAAGATACAATTAGTTTTAATAAAAATAAAGCCGCCACTCAAGAGAACGAAGAGTCGGCTAATATTTTAAAAACACCATCAAATATTAAAGTTAAAAAATCAGGTAAACGTCGCTGGTTAGTTGTTGATAAAAAGCCAGATGTCGTATGGGATTTATCAAAAAGTTTCTTGAAATCTCGTGGTTTTTCTATTAAGAAAATTAATAAAAAAATTGGCTTGATAGAAACTGACTTTTTAGAAAATCACGCTGAGATTCCAGATGAAAGTTTAGGCATGATTCGTAGTTTTATTAGCTCTAAACTTGGCGCTTATGTTCTTCCTACAGTTGACAAGTATCGAGTGCGCCTTGAGCCAATGAACAATGGCAAAAAAACAGCCCTATATTTATCATTAAGCTCGATGGAAGAGGTGGTAACTAATTCTGGTTCAAAGGATGAGAATACCATTTGGCAAGCACGTCCTAAAGATCAGGGTTTAGAAACTACGATGTTATATGAATTTATGGTCTTTTTAGGTGGGGATGAGGCCAAGGCAAGAGATCAGATTGTTAAAGCTAAAGAGCAAGAAAAAATTGCAGTGAGTCTAGCGCAAGGTGTTGGTGGTTATGCAAAATTAGTATTTAAAATGAATCAGTATGACACTTGGAGTAATATGGGTTGGGCATTAGATCAGCTTGACATTGACATTGAGGATACCGATATTAAAGAAGGTAGTTTTTATATTAAAGTCGTTAGAACGCAAGATCGAGGCATTCTCTCAAGAATTTTTGGCGACAGTGCGATTAAACAGTCAATCCAAATACTAGTGAGAGAAGTGAATAGTAATACAACTGAAGTATATTTTAATGACATCTCTGAAGAGAACGAAAAAGAGACTGCTGACTTTAGTCATGAGTTCTTAGGAAATATTGCCAAACAGTTCTAATAGCCTAAATGGCATTACCCTCATCAATTATTAATCAAATCATCCAACAAGAGGTTTTGTTGGATGATTTATCAGATGATGATTTAGCAAGTTTTTGTCAAACTGCCAATCTGACTTATCGATCAGGCGAGCCAATTGTAAGTGATCAGGATTATGATTTCATTTATCTGCCTGCATTAAAACAAAGACTTCCACGTCATCCTTTATTGCAATCTATTGAGCCTGAGGGGCAAGGTTTTTCCGAAGAAAAAGTATTATTACCAGAAATAATGCTTTCTACCGACAAGGCTTATTCTTGGACAGAAATCAGTAAATGGATAGAGCGATTAGAAAAATCTGCTGTTGAGATCGGTCTAGAGCCATCCTTAATTGGAATAAAGGCCACACCTAAATTAGATGGTTTTGCCGGCTTTGATGATGGCACACGTCTTTACACGCGTGGAGATGGCAAAAAAGGTAGTGACATTACCCGTGTATTTGATCGGGGTCTGCAAGTCTATAACGATTCTGAGCGTGGACAGGGTGCAGGCGAGATTGTGGTTAAAAAAAGTTACTTTGAGATGCATTTATCACAAAATTATGAATATCCGCGCAATTTTCAAGCTAGTTTAATTAAAGAAAAATCATTGGATGTAAAGGCGCAACAAGCCATTTTAGATAAGGCGGCACTCTTTGTGCCTTTTACACAGCTACCTACTTGGTTAGGTGGTATTGATGAATTAAGCAATCAGTTTGAACGCATTGTAGAGGATGTACTATCTACCGTTGATTTTGATGTAGATGGTGTGGTATTTGAAGCGACTAATGACGACTTAAAAGTACAGATGGGTGCCAACCGTAAATTTCATCGTTGGCAAATTGCCTTTAAAGAGAATAAAGACAAGGCGCAAGTAAAGGTGTTATCAGTTACCCCTCAAGTGGGACGAACCGGCAAGATTACCCCTGTGGCAGAGTTAGAGCCAACACAATTGAGCGGCGCTAAAATTATGCGGGTAACAGGTCATCATTATGGCCTGGTCAAAGAGCAAGGGTTGGGATCGGGTAGTGTGATTGAGCTCACACGTTCTGGACTAGTGATTCCAAAAATTAATCGTGTCTTGAAATCAGCGCCTGTTGATATTCCTGAAAATTGCCCAAGTTGTGGCGAGAAATTACAATGGGAGTCTGATTTTTTGATGTGTATCAATCATACATCTTGCCCTGCTCAAGTGATTGGCAAGATGGAATATTTTTTTAAAATATTGGCTAATAACGATGGCTTTGGTATTGCCACCATTGAAAAGCTTTACGAACATGGTATTCGTAAAATTTCCCAAATTTATTCATTGAATGAAAGTGATTTAAGCGTTATGGGTTTTGGTGACAAAACCAGTGCAAATTTGGTTAATCAATTAAAACGATCAACCAATGAACAGATTGAAGATTGGCGTTTTTTAGCTGCATTTGGCGTGGGCAGATTGGGAATGGGTAATTGTGAAAATTTACTAAAATCAAATTCACTTGATGAAATATTTGAACTTGATTTGGAGCAGATATCTAACATTGATGGCTTTGCAGAGCTAACTGCGCAAATGATTGTAAATGGGCTGGGAATGATTAGATCTGAGTTTGATTTACTCAGTCAGCATCACTTTAATTTAGAAACGACAGTTTTGCAAAAAGATCTAACATTATTTTCACATATTTTATTTGGAAAAAAAGTTGTTTTCACTGGCAAGATGAGCGTTGCTAGGGGGGAGATGCAAAAGCAGGCAAAATCTATTGGCATACAGATTGCCTCTAGTGTGAACTCTAAAACAGATTATTTAGTGATTGGACAAAATGTGGGCCAGAAGAAAATTGAAGATGCTAAAAAATTCGACGTTAAAGTTATTACAGAACAACAATATCGAATTAAAATAATCAAATGAAAAGATTAAAGCAAAAAGCAACGAAATGATTTATATACATACATTATATTAATCTATAATCGTCTGTTAACGTTCAATTAGAACGTTTTTTAATATATATATAATAAGGGGGAACAAATGAAAATGTTAACAGCAATTATTAAGCCTTTTAAGCTTGATGATGTAAGAGATGCTCTTTCTGAGATTGGTGTTTCAGGAATGACAGCAACAGAGGTAAAAGGCTTTGGTCGTCAAAAAGGCCATACAGAACTTTATCGTGGCGCAGAGTACACGATTGATTTTTTACCTAAAGTAAAATTAGAAATCGCTCTTGCAGCAGACCAAGTAGAAGCTGCAATCAGTGCAATCAGTGGTGCTGCTAAGTCTGATGACGAAGGCAAGATCGGTGATGGTAAGATTTTTGTTACAAATTTAGAAGAGGTGGTCCGTATTCGTACGGGTGAAACTGGCTCTGTAGCGTTATAAGGAGATAATGTATGGAAAATACAATTTTAGAAATGCAATATGCAATAGACACTTTTTATTTTTTAATGATGGGTGCGTTGGTAATGTGGATGGCTGCAGGTTTCTCAATGTTGGAAGCTGGCCTAGTAAGAAGTAAGAATACAGCGGAGATTCTAACTAAGAATATCGGCTTGTTTGCAATTTCTTGTACGATGTACATGGTTTATGGTTACGATGTAATGTATGGCGGTGGCGTTATGCTAGAGGGAATTGAAGTGATTGCGAAAGATGCTACTTATGCAGCACCTTCTGACTTCTTCTTCCAAGTAGTGTTTGTAGCAACAGCGATGTCTATCGTTTCTGGTGCAGTAGCTGAGCGTATGAAATTATTTGCTTTCTTCGCCTTTGCGATTGTTTTCACGGGTGTTATTTACCCAATGGAAGGCTCATGGACATGGAATGGTGCATCAGTATTTGGCATGTATACCTTAGGCGACTTAGGTTTTGCAGACTTTGCTGGTTCAGGTATTGTACATATGGCCGGTGCAGCAGCAGCGTTAGCTGGTGTAATAGTTTTAGGTGCTCGTAAGGGTAAATACAACAAAGACGGTTCGTCAAATGCGATTCCAGGTGCAAACATGCCTTTAGCAACGCTAGGTACATTCATCCTATGGATGGGTTGGTTTGGTTTTAATGGTGGTTCAGTATTAGCAATGGCAAGCAAAGAAAGTGCCAACGCAGTAGCAATGGTATTCTTGAATACTAATGCAGCAGCAGCTGGTGGTGTGATCGCAGCATTAATCCTAGTTAAACTACTATGGGGTAAGGCTGACCTTACGATGGCACTTAATGGTGCATTAGCAGGTCTAGTTGCAATTACAGCAGGTCCAGATACGCCAACGGCTTTAGAGGCGACTCTAATCGGTGCTGTTGGTGGTATTCTAGTGGTGTTCTCAATCAATATGTTAGATAAGACATTTAAGATTGATGATCCAGTAGGTGCAATCTCTGTGCACGGTGTAGTTGGTTTATGGGGCTTGTTAGCAGTGCCATTAACAAACTCAGGTGTATCATTCAGTGGTCAGTTGGCTGGTGCAGGTACGATCTTTGTGTGGGTATTTGGTACTTCGATGGTGTTATGGTTAGTTCTGAAAGCAATCATGGGTATTCGAGTTACTGAAGCGGAAGAAGCGGAAGGCGTGGATATTACAGAGTGTGGTTTAGAAGCATATCCTGAATTCACAAAATAACCCTCTAAGAAAACTAAACTTAGTTTTAAAGCCTCGCGTATGCGGGGCTTTTTTTTGCTCTAAATTCAGGGTAAAATTAACATTATGAATACAGCATTAAAAATTATCCTAGTGGATAAAAATACCGGTCGTTCAGCCATGTTGCGTCGTGCTTTACAAGATAAAGGCCACGAAGTGATTTGTCGTATGGACGATAGTGCAAAGCTGCAAGAAAGTAATGAAATGACGCACGCAGATGTAGTGATTGTGAATGCTGATATTCCTGATGACGAGGTGTTTGCAAATTTAACTGATGTCAATAAGACTAAGCCTAAACCAATCGTAATGTTTACTGAGGAGTCTAACTCTGAAATGGCAAATTCTGCGATTAAATCAGGCGTTAATGCTTATATTGTTGACGGTCTTGAGGAAAACAGAGTGCAGCCGATTATTGATGTAGCCATGGCACGTTTTCGTGAGTTTCAGGCGCTTAAGGATGAATTGGATGCAACACGCAATCAACTCTCAGAGCGTAAAGCAGTAGAGAAAGCAAAAGGTTTGTTAATGAAACGTAAAAATGTTAGCGAAGATGAAGCTTATCAATCATTGAGAAAGATGGCTATGGATAAAAATAAGCGTATTGTTGATGTTGCAGAAAGTGTGATTAACGCTTTTGAATTACTAGATTAATTTAGTCTTTATCTAACTTATTAAACTCATCGTCGATTTTATCCATTTCGGCATCTAACGCTTCATCATCCCAATCTTCATCGTCTGATTCATCATTATGATCGGCATCATTTTTTTGCGAGTCTTTTGAAGGCTTAGTTGGATCATTGTCATTTGTAGGTTCAGTTGGACTTTTCCTTTTAAACATCGGCGCAAAAATTAATCCTGCTTCAAATAATAACCACATCGGAATAGCGATTAATACCTGAGAAATGATATCGGGTGGTGTGAGTAGCATTCCCAATACAAAGGCACCGATAATGACATACGGACGGTTATTTTTCAGCTTTTCAACTGTTGTAATATTAAACATAATCAGCAAGATAGTAGCAATAGGCACTTCAAAAGCCACGCCAAAAGCAAAAGAAACCTTAAGCACAAAATCTAAATAGTATTGAATATCAGGGGTGAAGTCGACAATGCTTGGGCCAACACTAGACAAGAATCCAAATATAACAGGAAAGACTACATAAAATGAAAATAAAATTCCTGCATAGAACAAAATAGTAGACGACACTATCAAAGGAACAATCATTTGTTTTTCATGTTTGTATAAGGCGGGCGCAATAAAAGACCATATTTGAAACAATAAGTATGGCATTGCTAGGTAGACTGAAAAAATCAGCGCCATTTTTAGCGGTGTTAAGAATGGCGAAATAACACCAATGGCAATAATATTGGTATCAGCTGGTAATACGTTGATAATAGGTGCGGCAATAAATCCATATACTTCGTTGGCAAATGGAAAGATACCAATAAATATCAATAGGATGGCAATGACTGAGTGTAGAAGTTTATCGCGTAGTTCAACCAGATGCTGAACAAAAGTCATCTCTTCTTTTTTACGCTCTGAAGTCATGATTTTTTGTTATTGGAATCGTTCTTAATTTGGTTAAGCTCTTCCTTGGTCTCTTTCAAAATTTCAATGATATTCGAGTCTTTATCTTTAAGGCTTAAATGCTCTTTAAGTTTATCAGTTTCAAGTTCATCGCCAATATCTTCTTGAACTTTAGCAATGAATTTTTTGACTTTTCCAACGTATTGGCCAGCTTTTCGAGCGATAGCCGGCATTCTTTCAGGGCCAACCACAATCAGTGTGATGACGCCAATTAAGGCAAATTCCCAAAAACCAATATCAAACATGGTTTATTTTTCTTTCTTGCTTTTTTCTTTGACAACTTTGGCTTCAATGATGTCATCTTTATTGTCGATTTTTTTGTCTTCTGAGCCTTCTTTCATCGACTTTTTAAAGCCTTTAATGGCACCACCAAGGTCGCCACCAATATTCTTTAAGCGCTTGCCACCAAAAAGTAGCAATACGATGACTAAGATAATAATCAGTTCAAATGGTCCTGGCATCATGTTTTCTCCTATTGTTTAGTTTTTCTATTGGCTTTTTCTTCCAAACCGGATAAGCCAAATCGTGATGATAATTCATCTAGTATTTTATCGATTTCTATGTCTTTGTGTCGTAGTAATACAAGCGTGTGAAACCACAGGTCTGCTACTTCATAGATGATTTTATTTTGATCATCGTCTTTGGCAGCCATAATCACCTCGGCAGACTCTTCACCAATCTTTTTTAAGATTT
>OBJC01000111.1_pt1 | contig 15534 bp, 15 predicted proteins | sample 1481521 | NCBI WGS metagenome assembly OBJC01 (sample SAMEA2341961, study PRJEB22496) | metagenome | biome: marine; feature: hydrothermal vent; material: water | place: Pacific Ocean | collected 2011/2012 | reverse complement strand
ACTCAAATTTCTATTGTCAGGAAGCGTCTTGAGCAATCTGAAAAGATACTTGAAATTCTTATACAGAAAGGTGCTAGTCGTATCAGTAAGATTACACTACAGCGCTCTATCAATAAGATTCAACGTTTATTGCTAGAGTTGGAATCTAAATTAAAAGCAGAACAGCGATCGCTCTCAATTTTGTTAGATGGGTTTGACCTTGCTCAAAACCCACTTAAGATTAATTGGACGGTTCGAGCGCAGTTAATTGAAGATTTGTATAGCTATTTCCAGCAGTCAATTCGTGATATTAAGCGTATTGAAATTGAACAACTTAAAAATTCACGCAGTGTCAGGACTTATCAAAATTCACAATTGGCTGATTTTGATTTCACCATCAGCGCAACAAAAGATGACAATAAGGGTAATTATTCAACTTATTCAAAATCATCTGAAGTTGAATATGAGGCCAAAATTGAATTTTCTTATCCATTAACAGGCAATGTAAGCAACGACGTGTATTTACGAAAATATAGGCTAAAAGGCCGTCAACTAGAGTTGAAATACAAAGATAAGTTTGATGCTATTCTTTCGGATGCGCAAAAACTAACAACTGAACTTAAACAAGGGCTTAAGCAGTTGGCTCTATATAAGCAGCAAATTGATGAAAATAGGGCTGGTAAAACTGAAACCGAGTTTGATGCATTTTTAGCAGGCAATAGCAACATTCGTTTTGTCATTATTGAAAACGATGACAACCAGTCTTTATTGTTAGGCCAAGTTGAGGCATCTATTAATTATCATAAAAATCGCATTAAGTATGACAGTTTAATGGATAGATTATTATTGAATGCTGAGTGATTGAGCCTCGGTCCAATCTCTAACTTCTTTGGTTAGCTCTGCTGCCGATTTACCTTCTACACTAATCGATTTTCCGATCACCATAGTAATCAAACCTGGTTGTTTAACAAAGCTACCCTTAGGCCAAAGTTTGCCAGCATTGTGATAGACTGGTGAAATATCGCAACCGGTTTTTTTGGCAATTGCAACACCACCTTTTTGGTATTCACCCAGTTGACCATAAGGCTGACGTGTACCTTCAGGGAACACCACCACAAAAATTCCTTCAGAAATTCTAGCAGCACCTTGTTTAAGAACTTTTTTGAGTGCTTTAAGTTTTTCACCACGATTAATGATAATAGGTTTTAGCAAAGACAAGCCCCAGCCAAAAATAGGAATCCATTGTAGTTCTTGTTTAAGTACCCAGGTTTGATGCGGGAAGATAGTCTGCAGCGCTAATGTTTCCCAGGTGGATTGATGGTTTGAAATAATCACACAAGCGCTATTAGGAATGTTCTCTTTACCGATAATATTTAGTTTAATATTAAGCGTAATACGCAACCACCATAAGCAAAATAGCGACCATTTTGACAAAATAGCGTAGCGCACTTTAAGCGGTGTAAAGAATAACACCAGTGCAATTGCAACCAGAGCGGATAAAACCAGTGTTGAGCCTAAAAAGTAAATTAACGATCTTAAAAACAGCATTTGTATTAGTGAGTGTAAACGTTATAATTCATAGACTTAAGATTTTAACGATTTTCTATGACGGTTAACACCATTCTTTTTGATTTAGACGGCACCTTGATTGACACAGCGCCTGACCTTGCTTATGCGCTAAATACCTTGTTATTAGAGAATGGTATTGCTGGGAAGCCTTATGAGCAAATTAAGCCCTTAGTTGCTTTTGGTGGCAAAGCCTTGATTAAGTTTGGTTTTGATTGTGATGAGTCGCACCCAGAATTCATCAATCGACATCAAAGAATCTTACAAATTTATACGGAAAATATTGACAAATATTCAAAAACTTTTGATGGCATCGATGTATTAATAAATGCTATTAAAGATAAGAATATGTATTGGGGTATTGTCACCAATAAGCCGGAGAATTTAACGCATTTATTGTTAGATAGGCTAGGTTTAAAACCTGATGTTGTCGTCTGTGGTGATACCTTAGCCTATAATAAGCCGCATCCTGCGCCATTGCTTTATGCTTGTGCACAGCTCAGTATTTCACCACAACATTGTTGGTTTATTGGCGATGATAAAAACGATATGCTAGCCGGTAAGAATGCACAGATTAAAACCGTCGCAGTGACTTATGGTTACGGTAAAGTCGAGCAAGACTGGGGTTATGATTATTTAATAGAACAACCATCAGAAATATTGGAGTTAATGAATGGAAATCACTAGTTTATTGGTTGGATTGCTCGTAGGCGCAATCGGTGTTTATTTTTATTTAAACACTAAGTTACAAGCCCTAAGAACCGACAAAATTCACCTTGAAGTTAGTCTTGATAAAGAAATCGAAACACATAAGAGAGAGGTGGATTTAATTAATATTGCCAGAGAGCAAATGAGTAAGGATTTCAAGGCCGTGGCTAGCGATATCTTGGCCAAAGATCGTAACGATTTGAGTATTAAAAACTCTGAATTACTAACCCCTTTGCAGTCACAGCTCAAAGAGTTTAGAGATAAGATCGAAGTTATTACTAACGAGCAAATTAAAGAGCGAGCCACACTTGCAGCGCAAATTGAAAATCTTAAGAAAACCAGCATTGAGGCGCAAGAAACTACACAAAATCTTACCAATGCTTTGACTTATGATAATAAGCAACAAGGCGATTGGGGCGAGATGATTTTAAGTTCTATCTTGTCCAGTTCTGGTCTTCGAGAAGGGCATGAGTTTGATACTCAAAAACAACTTAAAAATGAATCAGGTGAAGCCTTTAAGCCAGATGTGGTATTGCATCTACCGGAAGAAAAAGACATTATTATTGATTCAAAAGTCTCACTCAAAGCTTACAAAGATTACATTGCCAATCAATCAGATACAGCCATGCTTAAGTCGCACGTGGCTTCGGTTGAGGCACATATTAACGGCATTAGTATTAAAGAATATGAAAATCTTGAAGGTGTGTTGACGCTTGATTTTATCTTTGTCTTTATTCCAATTGAATCAGCACTGTTAGTCGCACTCGATCAAAAGCCAGATTTATTCACCACAGCGCTGAAGAAAAACATTGTTTTAGTTTCACCATCCACTTTGATGATGAGCCTTAAAACCGTGCATCATATCTGGCAAACAGAGCGTCAAAATCTAAACTCTGAAGAAATCGCCCGTCAAGCAGGCGCTATGTACGACAAGTTATTTGGCTTTGTTAAATCTATGGACGATATTGAAAAGCACCTTGATAAAGCACAAAAGAGCTATAAAGAAGCACGCAGTAAATTATCAGACGGTAAGGGTAACTTAATCGGTCGTGCTGAAAAACTCAAGACACTCGGCGTGCAAAGCAAAAAGGAACTTAAATAATGAATATTTCAACCGATTACAATATTACTAAGAATGAATTAAAGGATAAAGTCGTTTTGGTGACAGGTGCTAATCGTGGCTTTGGACGTGCGATGACGTTCGATTTAGCCAAAGCAGGTGCGACTGTCATTATGCTTGGTCGTGATTTAGGCTCATTAGAAACCACTTATGATGAAGTGGTTGATGCAGGTTATCAAGAGCCAGTACTTTACCCGCTTGATTTAGAAGGAGCAACACCTGAGCATTATGAGCAACTGCAGGCGAATTTATTAGAGCACTTTGGTCAGCTTGACGGCCTTATTCACAATGCCGGCATTATTGGTACGATGATGCCGATTGAGCAATATGATATTAAGCTATGGTATTCAACAATGCAGATCAATGTCAATGCACCCTTTATGCTCACGCAGTTTTTAATTCCAGTTTTGAATAAATCAGACGATGCTCGTGTACTGTTTTTATCATCCTCAGTAGGACGTGATGCTCGTGCTTATTGGGGTGCGTATGGCGTGAGTAAATTTGCCATTGAAGGGTTGAGCAAAACTCTATCAGAAGAGCTTGAAAAAACCAATATTAAAGTTAATTCACTCGATCCAAAACGTATGCGCACCAAGATGCGACAAATCGCCTACCCAGCAGAAAATACAGAAAAAAACCCATTGCCAGAGACCATGTCACCAGCAATTGTATATTTGATGAGTGAGAGTGCTAAAGCCTTAAATGGCGAGCAATTAACACTAGAAGACTAGCGTTGTAAGTCTGGCGTTAGATGCGGGTGAATGGTTTTTAGAATCGCTTTAAATACTTTTTCACTGCCTGCTACTACATTGCCAGTTTCTAGGTATTTATCACGACCTGAAAAATCACCAACATAACCACCAGCTTCTTTAACCAAAAGTACACCGGCAGCAATGTCCCAAATATTGAGCTTGATTTCCCAAAAGCCATCTAGTCGACCAGCAGCTAAGTAGGCCAAATCAAGTGCAGCAGAGCCTGCGCGTCGAATACCAGCTACTTGTGGGTGGATTGCTTTAAACATCGCTAAATAAGCATCTAAGTGCTGTGGCTCTTTAAATGGGAATCCAGTTCCGATTAAAGTATTTTCAAATCCATCGGCACCCGTAATACGAATTCTTTGTTCGTTTAAGTACGCACCTTCACCTTTGGCGGCGGTAAACATCTCTTCTTTAAATGGGTCATAAACTACAGCATGCGTAGGCTCATCGTTTTCATACAATGCTATTGATACAGCGTATTGTGGAAAACCATGTAGATAATTAGTTGTACCATCTAAAGGGTCGAGTATCCAAACAAAGCGTTTATCTTTGCCAACGATTTCACCGTTTTCTTCACCCAAGATAGAATGATCAGGAAAGGCATATTTCAACTCGTCTATAATGGCGTCTTCAGCAGCTTTATCAACTTCTGAGACAAAGTCATTAGCGGCTTTGTTTTCAATCGTTAACAGATCAATCTGATTGTGATATCTAAGAATGATGTCACCGGCTTTTCGGGCGGCTTTAACGGCAATATTAAGCGTAGGATTCATAATTAAATAGACAAATGGAAAAAGACACAAATTATACCTTTGATAGCGTGAGAGTGGTCATGGTTAATACCACCGAGCCAGGCAATATTGGTGCAGCTGCACGTGCAATGAAAAACATGAATTTATCAAAGCTGTATTTGGTCAACCCAAAAGGTTATCCATCAGCAGTCGCTACTGCTAGAGCGAGTGGTGCAGATGATGTATTGGCCGGCGCTGTGGTTTGCGAAACGCTCGAAGAAGCGCTACAAGGATCACATTTAGTCATTGGTGCCAGTGCACGTCAGCGTAATATCAAGTGGAAACAAATGGATGTGGTTGGCGCTTGTAGTGAGATTCAAAAAACTACGTCAGTTGACAAGCAAGAAGTGGCCGTGGTATTTGGAACTGAAAATTCAGGCCTAAGTAATGAAGAGCTGGACTTGTGTCAAATACTCATGACCATTCCGGGCAACCCTAATTATTTCTCACTTAATGTCGCCTCGGCTATTCAAGTTTTTGCTTACCAAAACTACGTTTATAACACCACTACAGAATTTGAAAAAAGCACTAATGAAATAGCCAGCAACGTTGAATTAGAAGGCTTTTACGCACATCTTGCTCAAGTACTTGAGCACATTGAGTACTTTGAAGAAAAACGCCCTAAAGAGTTGCTAATGCGCCGCATGCGCCGCTTTTTTGGACGAGCAGAACCTGAAAAAGAAGAAGTGGCAATCTTTCGAGGTATCTTAAGAAACATTAAGCCCTTTCAGAAATAATAAAGCCCGAATAAATCGGGCTTTATTATTGACCTGAGTATGAATTAATTTATTAATTTATTCATACGTTTAACAAATTCGGCAGGGTCTTTGAGTTGTCCGCCTTCTGATAAAACTGCTTGGTCAAATAAAACATTGACTAAGTCTTCATCAACTTTGGTTTTTAGTTTTTTAACCAGTGGGTGTGCTGGGTTGATTTCAAGAATTGGCTTAGTTTCTGGCACATCTTGACCCAGAGAGGCCATAATTCTTTCCATGTTGCCGCCCATCTCATTTTCATCAGCAACCAAACAAGAGGGGGATTCGCTGAGGCGATTAGAAATCTTAACTTCTTTAACTTGATTATCAAGGATTTTTTGCATAGCTGTTAGTGTCTTTTTAAAGCCTTTTGCCGCCTTTTCTTTTTCTTTCTTTTCTTCGACAGAATCAAGATTTTCTAAATCACCCTTGGCGATTGATTTAAGGTTTTTGCCTTCGAACTCGGTAAAGTTGTTTACCATCCACTCATCCACACGATCAGACAAAAGTAGTACTTCAATGTCTTTTTGTTTGAATATTTCTAAATGTGGAGAGCCTTTAGCAGCTGCGTAAGTTTCAGCAGTTACGTAGTAGATGTCTTTTTGATCTTTACCCATACGCTCGATGTAGTCAGCCAGCGACACGCTTTGATCCTCACCTTCAGATTGGGTGGTGGCAAAACGTAAAAGACCAGCAATCTTGTCTTTATTACTAAAGTCTTCAACCACACCTTCTTTCATTACCATGCCGAATTCTTTCCAGAAAGTCGCGTATTTTTCTGGCTTGTTTTTTGCCATTTTTTCCAGTTCTTTAAGAATACGGGAAACTGAAGCTTTACGAATGGTATCAACAACTTTGTTGCCCTGCAGGATTTCACGAGAAACGTTTAATGATAAATCTGCTGTATCAATCACACCTTTAATAAAGCGTAAGTACATTGGCATTAGATTTTCGTTGTCTTCCATGATGAACACACGCTTAGCATAGAGTTTAATACCGCCTTTGCGTTTAGGCTCCCACATGTCAAAGGGTGCTTTAGATGGGATAAATAATAACGAGGTGTAGTCTAAGTTACCCTCAACGCGGTTATGGAGTTGCGTGAGTGGCGCTTCAAAATCATAAGTTAATGATTTGTAAAACTCATCATAATCTTCTTGCTTAAGATCTTTTTTATCTTGCGTCCAAAAGGCGTTAGCTTTATTAACGGTTTCATATTCAATCTCATCAGAGGCTTCTTCAGAGGCTTTAACCATCAAGATTGGTACGGTGATATGATCAGAATATTTAGAAATGATATTACGCAGGCGATAATCATCTAAAAACTCTTTTTCATCATCTTTAATGTGTAGCGTGACTGATGTACCAAAGTCCTCAACGGTAGTGGTTTCTAGTGAATATTCGCCTTTACCTGCAGATGACCAAACAGTACCATCAGTTTTGTCATCACCAGCTTTACGCGTTGTTAATGTGACTTCATCGGCCACAATAAAGGCCGAGTAAAAACCCACACCAAATTGACCAATTAGGTTGGAATCTTCAGCTTGTTTTTCATCTAGACTTTGTAGGAATTTTTTAGTACCTGAGTTAGCAATGGTGCCGATATTTTCCATGACCTCGTCTTGTGTCATGCCGATGCCGTTATCACTAATAGTGATGGTTCCCGCATCTTTGTTAACCTGAACATGAATTTGTAACTCTTCTTTTCCTTCCACTAAGGCGTCATTTGAAAGTGATTCAAACTTAAGTTTATCAACAGCATCAGAGGCATTTGAAACCAACTCTCTAAGGAAAATTTCTTTGTTAGAATACAAAGAATGGATCATTAAATGTAGGAGTTGAGAGACCTCGGTTTGAAAAGCATGTGTTTGTTTTGTCGCCATTTGTTTATTCCTGTTTTGTGCGTAAAATACATTGATATGGGCAAAGTTGCAAAATTCAAGTGAAAACACAAATTACACAATTTATGTTGTATTTGCGTGTTGAACGTCACTATGCACTTAATACCCAACAAGCCTATCAGCGCGACTTGCAACAACTGTTAAGTTTTGCAAATCAACAGGGGGTTAATGGCTGGATTGATTTAACCGCTGAGCACCTGAATTTACTGGTGATGAACATGCGCCACGCCAATAGTAGTGGCCGTACCATTCGTCGGCATTTGTCTTCTATTCGTGGGTTTTTAACCTATCTTGTTAATCAGCGTTATTTGTCGAGCAATTGCGCGCTAGGATTGCAACCACCAAGGCTAGATCAAAACTTACCAAAAATATTGGATTATGGTCAACTAACACTGATGCTCAATCCAAGGTCTAAATCACCATCAGAGCTACGGGATGTGGCTATTATTGAGGTCATATATTCGTGCGGACTTCGTGTATCAGAATTGGTTAGCCTTGATGTAAATGATATAGATACTAAGCAAGGCTTTTTAAACGTGATGGGCAAGGGTGGCAAGATGCGTCATACGCCATTGGGTAAATCCGCCCAAAGAGCGATTGCCAATTACTTACAAAAAACAGGTGTTACTCAAGGTGCCTTATTTTTAAATAATAGACACGTTAGAATTAGCGTGAGAGCTATACAAACTATGGTGAAAAAACGCGCACTTGAAGTCGGGATTAAAATTAACGTACATCCACATATGTTGCGTCATGCAGCAGCAACACATTTTTTACAATCCAGCCATGACCTTCGATCTGTACAAGAATTTTTAGGCCATGAAAGTATTAAGTCAACTCAGGTGTATACCCATCTTGATTTTTTAGAGCTGTCTAAAGTTTATGATCAGTGCCATCCAAGGGCCAAAAAAACATCATGAGTTTTAGAGTTAGGCTGGCAATTCAGTATTTACAAGCGGGTGGGGTGATATCCCACCCAACTGATACCATTCAGGGTTTGGCTTGTTTGCCGTGTTTTGAGCAATCTATGCAGCGTATTTTGCAACTTAAGCATCGCTCAATTAATAAGGGGATGATTTTATTGGCCAGTGACGTAAGACACTTTCATGGTTACGTGAAAGACACATCAAAACTGGATAAAATTAAAGCAGGCAACACCTCGACAACGTATTTACTTGAAGCCAATCAGCATACTTCTAAGTTATTGACTGGCGAGTTTGATACCATTGCCCTTAGGCTGACTAACGACCCTTTGATTACAAAACTATGTCAAGCAAGCAACAGCGCTTTGGTTTCTACCAGTGCCAATATTAGCGGTAAAAATAGCGCAACTAGCGTGTTGCAGTTGAATGTATTTTTTAAGCAAGAATTAGATTTTATCATCGCACCACGAAACTATAATAACCCACCATCAAGAATAATTAATTTAAACACTGGAGAGCAACTCAGATGATCGACCAAGTTAAGGCTTATTTATTAGGTTTGCAACAAGATATTTGCGACCAATTAGAGCAAGTAGATGGCAAAGCCAGTTTTATCAAAGACAACTGGGAAAAAGAGAACGGTGCTGGTGGCGGGCTTACCCGTGTACTGACTGACGGCGCTGTGTTTGAACAAGCAGGCGTTAACTTTTCTATCGTCCATGGCGACAACATGCCGGCTTCAGCGACAGCATTACGCCCAGAGTTAGCAGGGCGTAGCTTTAGTGCTTTAGGTGTCTCATTGGTGATTCACCCGCACAATCCATATGCGCCAACTTCACATGCCAATGTCAGATTTTTTATTGCAGAAAAAGAAGGTGAAGATCCGATTTGGTGGTTTGGTGGCGGCTTTGATCTCACCCCTTATTACGGTTTTGATGAAGATGCGATTTTATGGCATCAAACTGCTAAAGATGCTTGTGATCCATTTGGTGTCGAGGTGTATCCAAAATATAAAAAATGGTGTGATGATTATTTTTACATGAAGCATCGTGATGAACAGCGTGGTATTGGCGGCTTGTTTTTTGACGATCTTAACCAAGGTGGGTTTGATGAATGTTTTGCTTTTATGCAAAGTGTGGGTAATAGTTATATTAAAGCTTATCGACCAATTGTTGAGCGTCGTAAAGACACACCATTTACCGATCATGAAAGACAATTCCAACTGTACCGTCGTGGTCGTTATGTCGAGTTTAATTTGGTTTATGATCGTGGCACGTTATTTGGCTTGCAAACCGGTGGCCGTACCGAATCGATTCTTATGTCGTTGCCACCGCTTGTGCGCTGGGAATATCAATACAAGCCAGAAACAGGTAGTGAGGAAGAAAAATTATACGAGTACTATATCAAGCCTCAAGATTGGCTAGGGATTGAATAACTTATATGAAGCACACTATTGACGCTAAACGCCTACTTTGTCCGATGCCAGTAATACGTTTGGGCGAAATGATTAACACCATTGATAAAGGCGATTTAATTGAGATGATTGCTACGGATCCGGGCGTACTGCATGATATACCCGCTTGGTGTAAAGTGCATGGCCATAAAGTCGTTGAAATTCATGAAAAAACTGATGAGATTATTTTACTTGTAGAGAAAATAGGGTAGAATAAGTCGCTGTTTTTATTGTAAATAACAGTTTTTCATAATATAACAATTAACATAACAATAAAACCAAACAAGAATTTTGATCGCAATGGCGCGCTCTGTTTGACAACGACTGTCAGCAAATTAAATAGTTAAAAATAGGAGAAAATATGTCTGCTAAAGATGTAATAAAGATGATGAAGGACAACGAAGTTACATTCGTTGATTTCCGTTTTACTGATACTAAAGGTAAAGAGCAACACGTTAGTGTTCCAGCTCACCAAGTTGATGCTGATAAATTTGAAGAAGGTCAAATGTTTGACGGCTCTTCAATCGCTGGTTGGAAAGATATTAATGAATCAGATATGATTCTACAGCCAGACTTAGATGCGTGCGTTATGGACCCATTCACTCAAGAGTCTACACTAATTGTTCGTTGTGATATTATCGAGCCAGAAGATATGAAAGGCTATGAAAAAGATCCACGTTCAATCGCAAAGCGTGCTGAAAAGTACATGCAAGATTCAGGTGTTGCTGATGTTGCTTATTTCGGTAACGAGCCAGAATTTTTTGTATTTGACTCGGTTAAGTTTGACAATACGATGGGCGCATGTAGTTACTCAGTACATTCTGAGGAAGCTGCTTGGGAAAGTGGTAGTGACTTTGACGGTGGTAACACCGGTCACCGTCCAGGCGTTAAAGGCGGTTACTTCCCAGTGCCACCCGTTGACTCAATGATGGATTTACGTGCTGAAATGTGTTTAGCAATCGAAAGCATGGGTGTGACCACTGAAGTACATCACCACGAAGTGGGTACAGCAGGTCAAAATGAAATCGGTGCATTGTTTAACACGTTAGTTAAAAAAGCAGACGAAACTCAAATCTTAAAGTACTGTGTTCAAAATGTAGCACACGTATACGGCAAGACAGCAACATTTATGCCTAAGCCTATCGTTGGTGACAACGGTAACGGTATGCATGTTCACCAGTCTATGGCTAAAGACGGCGTCAACTTGTTCTATGAAGAAGGTGCTTACGGCAACTTAAGTGAAATGGCACTACATTACGTCGGTGGTATTATTAAGCACGCTAGAGCGTTAAATGCATTCTGTAATGCATCAACTAACTCATACAAGCGTTTAGTACCAGGTTTTGAAGCACCAGAGATTTTACAATACTCTGCTAAAAACCGTTCAGCTGCGATTCGTATTCCTTTTGTTGCAAACCCTAAAGGCACGCGTGTTGAAGTACGTTTCCCAGATCCAACAGCAAACCCTTACTTAGCGTTTTCTGCAATGTTAATGGCCGGCCTTGATGGTATTAAGAACAAGATCGATCCAGGCAAACCTGCGACAGAAGATTTATATGAATTGTCTGAAGCTGACAAGGCAAAGATCCCTACAGTAGCATCTTCACTTGATCAAGCGTTAGAGGCTCTAGATGCAGATCGTGACTTCTTGACTGCAGGCGGTGTGTTTACAAATGATATGATTGATTCATACATTGATCTTAAAATGGAAGAGGTGACTAAGCTTCGTTGTGCAACTCATCCAGTTGAATATGAAATGTATTACAGCTTGTAATATTTAATTTCAATTCATAGAAAAAGGCCGTGCAATTGCACGGCCTTTTTTGTTATCTGAGGCGTAAAATAACTATCAAAATATTATATTAGTGATTATGACACAACTTAGAAATGATTGGACATTAGCAGAGGTTGAGGCTTTATTCGCCATGCCATTTAATGATTTGCTTTTTAAAGCACATACAATTCATAGAGATAATTTTGATCCAAATTATGTACAAGTAAGCTCTTTGCTTAATATTAAAACCGGTGCCTGCCCAGAGGATTGTTCTTATTGTTCGCAGAGTTCTAAATACGACACTGGTCTTGAGCGTGAAAAACTCATGGAGATTGATTTAGTATTAGAGCAGGCACAATCAGCAAAAGACAAGGGCGCAACGCGTTTTTGTATGGGCGCTGCTTGGCGTAATCCTACTGATAAAAGCTTGGATAAAGTTATTCCTATGATTCAAGGTGTTAAAGCCATGGGTATGGAAACTTGTGTGACGCTAGGCATGCTAACGCAAGAACAAGCCTTTACTTTAAAAGAAGCAGGTTTGGATTATTACAACCACAATCTCGATACTTCAGAAGAAAATTATGCCAATGTGATTACCACACGTACGTTTCAAGATCGTTTAGACACGCTTGAATCTGTACAAAATGCTGACATTCATGTCTGTAGTGGCGGTATCTTGGGCTTAGGAGAAGGGCAGACTGATCGTGCTTCTATGCTCAGATCTTTATCTAATTTAGAAGCACACCCTGACAGTGTGCCACTCAATCTTTTGGTGCCAATTCCAGGTACGCCATTTGAAAAAGTAGCACCACCAACTGAGAGTGAGTTTGTGCGTACCATTGCCGTAGCACGCATCATGATGCCAAAATCGGTGGTGCGTTTGTCAGCTGGTCGCACTGAAATGGGTGAGGCGATGCAAGCCATGTGTTTCTTTGCAGGGGCTAACTCTATTTTTTATGGTGAGCAGTTGTTAACGACGGATAATCCTGACACCAATACTGATCAAGCGTTATTTAGCAGATTAGGTATTAACCAATCTCAAGCAAGTAGTCACTAATCATCTTTGCTGCTTCAGGTTTGGCCAGCTGTTTTGCATAGTCAGACATTTGTTGAATCTGCGTATCATCAATATCTAACAATGTTTTTTCAAGCAGTTTAAGGCTTAAATCTTTTTGCTCAATCAAAATGCCAGCGTTATGACTAGAAAGGATTTTGGCATTGTAAAATTGATGGTTATCAATTGCATGTGGCAGTGGAATCAAAATACTGGGCGTGGCTGAAAGCATCAACTCTGAAATTGTCATCGCGCCTGCGCGACAAAGTACAATATCTGCCCAAGCGTAAGCTTTTGCCATATCATCAATAAACGCCTCTACTTTTACATTTTTATTGTTATATTGAGCTTTAACACTATCTAGGTGTTGTTTACCAGTTTGATGCCAAATGTTGATATCAATACTCAGTCTAGTAACGATATCATTAATAGGCTTGGCACCTAGACTGCCACCAACAATTAATAAGTTGAGTTTTTTATTGTTAGCACTTTTCTTTTTAGGCTTAAACAATACCGGGTTGCCAGAAGTAAAAACCTCAGTTGAGCGATCAAAACTATCGTCAAATGCTTGAAAAGTTTGTGTGGCAATCTTTGATAAAAGTTTGTTAGTGGTGCCGGGAATTGAGTTTTGTTCGTGAATGACTAGTGGTACACGTAACAGCCAAGCCACTAAGCCACCAATACCTGAAGCAAAGCCACCCATACCAAGTACAACACTGGGGTTTACCTTAGCAAATACACGTACTGTCTGGATAAAGGCAAGACTTAATAAGAAGGGCGCTTTGATTAGTGCCAACCTATTTTTACCGCGCAAACCCACGGCACTGACTGTGTGTAATGGAATATTGTGCTTAGGCACTAATGTATTTTCCATGCCGCGTTTTGATCCTAACCACTCGATATTAGCCGAGCGCTGCTTGAGCACTTTTGAGATGGCTAAGGCTGGAAATATATGCCCGCCGGTGCCACCAGCCATAATTAAAATTGTCTTTTTTTGTTTAGACATAATCTCTTTGTTTGCTATAAGGCGCTCTGTTTTCCATGTCGATTCTAAGAATGATTGCTAAGGCAATAATAGAAAAAATCATACTACTACCGCCATAACTGATCAGTGGCAATGTAAAACCTTTGATTGGTATCAGACCAAGATTCATCGCAATATTGACGCCGACTTGCATTGAGAACCAAGTGCATATGCCAAACGCCACATAAGAGCTGTATTTTCTACCGTGTTTAAGTGCCTCTTTGGCGATACTAAAGCCTTTGTTAATAATGTAGGCAAAACTAAATAAAACAAATAACATACCAATAATGCCGAGCTCTTCACCAATAATTGCAAAAATCATATCGGTATGAGACTCAGGTAATTTGGTGTATTTTTGAATACCAGCGCCTAACCCGGTGCCCGTCCAATCTCCTCTACCAATACCAATCAAGGCTTGTTGAGTTTGGTGCACACCATCCTTGCCCCATAGATCGTTCATCCAAAACGACAACCATCTATCTAATCTAGTAGGGTCGTAAAAAACATATAAAGCAAGCCCTCCAAGTATTCCAGCACCTGCCATGAGTAATTCTTTAATGTAAGATCCGGCAATAAACAACATACTAAGTGCGGTAATCGTAATGATGATGGTGGCGCCTAAATCAGTTTCCAGCATTGTTAACAAGCCAGATGAGGCAACAATAAGTAAGGTTTTTCCTATACCGGTTAAAGAGCCAGTTACTTCTTTTTCTTGACGGATTAAAAAACCAGCCATAAATAAAATCATGGCTAATTTCATCATTTCAGAAGGCTGAAATTTAAAGACAACAAAGTTAATCCAGCGTCTTGCGCCGTTGGCTGAAAAACCGATTGGATCAGGCAATAAAACAATGCCCAATAAAATCAAACTAAAAATAAACAATTTTCTCGAATGCAGTTTGAAAAAAGACAAAGGTGTTTTTAAAACAAAAAAACCTACAATAAGGCCAAGCACAATATAAAACCCTTGTTTACGAACATAGGAATAACTATCAAAGTGTGCAAGTGAGGCAGAAAAGGACAGTATCCAGCCGAAGATAATTAAAACCACAATAGTGACGAGTAGTTTTGTATCAGGAGATTGGCCAGTTTTATTAAATATCAAGGTTGTAATGTGAATAGATAAAGAGCTTATATTTTATACCCTAAAAGCAATGGCTAATAGTTGAGCTTTTATCGTGATTAGGGGATAATGTTGCTTTTTGTAAATTTGCCCAGCTATTATGATTTCTACTGCCAATATCACCATGCAATTTGGTGAAAAACCTTTATTTGAAAACATTTCTATCAAATTCCAAGGTGGTAATCGCTATGGCTTAATTGGCGCAAACGGTTGTGGAAAATCAACTTTCATGAAAATCTTAACGGGTGAGTTAACACCCTCTAATGGTACGGTAAGTATTAGTGATGGTGAGCGATTGGGTGTTTTGCGCCAGGATCAATTTGCTTATGAGGAATTCCGTGTTGTTGATACAGTGATCATGGGTCACGAAAAACTTTGGAAAGTAAAAAAAGAAAGAGACCGTATTTACGCTTTGCCAGAAATGAGTGACGAAGACGGCATTAAGGTTGGGGAATTGGAAATGGAATTTGCCGAGATGGATGGCTATATGGCTGAATCTTCTGCCAGTGAGTTGTTACTTGGGTTGGATATTCCTGAGGAGCAACATTACGGCTTAATGAGTGAGATTGCCCCTGGTTGGAAGCTACGTATTTTGCTTGCTCAAGCAT
>OBJC01000110.1_pt1 | contig 15554 bp, 8 predicted proteins | sample 1481521 | NCBI WGS metagenome assembly OBJC01 (sample SAMEA2341961, study PRJEB22496) | metagenome | biome: marine; feature: hydrothermal vent; material: water | place: Pacific Ocean | collected 2011/2012 | reverse complement strand
CAATTAGATCGACCTTTATCCGCCAGGGTATCGCACCATGCAGTGGCCCTACCAAGCCCCAATCTCGATCATCATCGGCGTGCTCAGCTGGGGGCCCGAGCGAATATATCGCCACAGCCTCGGCCATCTCCCGTTCCTCAACCACCCCAAAACCCTCAAGCGCCGACTGCAACCGCAATCGATCACTCAAGTCGAGCCAATCATAATGCACCGCCAAAGACTCAAAACCCATCTGCGTCAATCGTTGGCGAACGGCCTCAGCATCATTGGCATACAGCCGCGCTGACACCCACCGCCCCAAGCTCACCCGGGGATTGTTGGCTGGACCCACCCCCACACAGTCTTCGATGATCGAACGATGATGCACGGTTTGGTATTGGCACAAAATCGCGTTCATCCACACATTCACCTCGCGCCCACGGGACAGTCCCTCACCCACCAAATCGAACACCGGCCCAAGGGCCTGACCGTACACCGCCGGGGTGTCGGCCGAGCGCACCACCTGGCGGGCAGGAAGCCGAACCGCGACCATGGTCTCCAGCACAACAACAACCATCACGAGCCACCCAAATTTGGGGCCAAGGCGGCGGGACAGCACCGTTATGCCCAAACCTGCGAGCACCGACAAGGCCAATAATGCGGCCCACAACACCCGCCCTGGAAATCTAAAATACTGGACCCAGGCCATGTCCCACAAAAACTGAATCGGGGAATCGATGGCCGGTGTGTTCGGGCCAAAGCCCAAGGCCCACCGTGGACCCATCGCGATCACCACAGCCATCAACACGATGACAACCAGCACCCTTATCAGGTGATTTCGGGCCGTGGCGGCCACCACCGCGAGCGCGACGACCATCGCTGACACCGCCAAGGCCCATGAGTGCTGTGCATCATCGATGATGTCCGAGGCAGGCCCCATGCTGCTCAAAGACAACGAGCCCAAAGTTAAGCTCTCGGGAGAGCTGTGACCGAGGGCCGGGGCCGCTGAAGGGCTCAGAAAAAAGATGTAAACAAGGCCCATAAACACCGCGACGACCGCTGCCACCACCACCCCATCTCGCGGACCTCTCCACAAAATAGGCAAGCCAAAACCCAGGGCCACCACCGCCGCCGACAAGCCGAGATACCCACTCGAAAACAAAGCGAGCCCAAAGAAGACCCCCGCAGCAAGCCCATGCCACACCCTTTTTTGAGGCCCACCTGTTCGGTGCAGGCTCAAGGCCATCAAGGGCATCCATGGGTTGAGCACCTGATAGACATGGCCCTCCAACAGCGCCGCTGCGACCAAGCCGGAGCAGACCAACAGCAAGCCTGAAGCCACATCAAATGGGCGGTCCACACCCAAATGGCGCGCGAGGCTGGCGGTCGCAAAACCTGTGCTCGCTACGCCTACAATGGCAATCCATCCATGGATTTGAGCCGGATCAACACCTGCTGCACACCAAGATAAAACGAGCAAAAACCAAGAGTCGACTGGCGAGGAGCGAATCGCCCACAAAGGGGTGGGGTCAACCAAGTTCAGGCCAAATCGGTTCACGGCGTCGATCACCCAAACCGTACCCAAGGCGTCAAAGTGACGGCCAACAATGTCTGGACCAGCCAAAACCGATGGCCAGGTCCAGGCCAAAGCAAACCCAAGCCAGCACAAGGCCGCGACCCAGCCCCTACGGTCTTTTGTGGAGCCATCGGGAGCCTGAGGTGAAACAGGGCTTGTCCTTAGGGCCCAAAAGCCCAAGGCCAAAACAAAAAGAACGGAGAATATTGTCCAAACACCCCACAAGGTGGCCGTGGTCTCGAGTTGGCTTCGAAGCGCGCCAAAACTAAGCGCGTCGGTCAGTCGCCATGCACCACCCAACCCATCACCCGCAAGGCGCCAAGACATCTCAACATCACCCTTAGGCATCAGCTCCAGCCCCTGGCTCACCCGCAAAGGTGGGTCCTGATCCATCAACCACAACTCAACCCCCACTGTGCGCACGGGTTGACCACTGACCCTCGCCGTCCACAGCTCAGGGGTTGTTTGGGCGAGCGGGATGACTTTGTCTTCGCCCAACCACCGCAACTTGGCGGTGATCGAACCCAACCTGGGGCTTGCAATCGCACCTTTGGTCACCGACACCGACAGGTCGATATTCACTGCGGCATGGGCTTCGCTAAACCAGCCGAGCCCAACCATACACATCGCCATCAGGCTAAGGGTCCGATTATGCGCACCCAGGGCCCGAAAAAAACGACCAAAGCCGCTCTTGGGTTTATCTTTGCTGCGAGCTTGCTTGGCTTGGCTGAGGTGGGCGCGCGACTGGCGGGTATCGCACCCGCCTATCGTCCCGATGCGACCGGCAGTTGGTCGGTTAATGCCAACCTCAAAGATCACCGAATGCAGGGGCTGGCTGAACCCCATCAGTTTCGCATCTCCACAAATGCTGACGGGCTTCGAACCGAGGCCGAGCGGCACCCCGAGGGGAACACCTACCGGGTGGCCATCATGGGAGACTCGACGGTTTTTGGTTGGGGTGTTCAAGACCACGAAACCATCGCCGCCACCGCAAACGCCGCCCTTGTCGACATGGGCCGCCCAGAGATCGAAGTGATAAATGCTGGCCAACCTGGCTATTCCACCGGCATGGTGGGCTGGCTTTTTAAGAGCACCGTCGCCGCCTACACCCCAGACCTCACCATCGTGTTCATCTCTATGCACGACTTCAACCGCACCTTGATCTCGGATGTTGAGCGCCATCTTGGTCCCGCCAATCTCAAGGCCTCTGCCCGAAGCATATTGGTTCGACATATCTCTTTGTATGGCTGGCTTCGCCAACACATTTACCCCATGGCCCACGCCGCACAACTGCTGCCCGATGTGCGCACCAAAGAAACCCGCGTGCCCAGGGTGTCCGATACCGAACGCGACCTTGTTTTGCGCACCATGACCACAACCGCTCAACAGTGGGGCGGAAAAATCGCCATCGGGTTTGTTCCTTTTCACCGCGACTTGGTCAACGCCGATCCCCGCTTTTCCGATGTCCGCCCGGGGCTTAAACATGCAAAGGCGTGGTCGGAAGCCCACGGTGTGCCCCTGTACGATCTGCGGCGCTGCTGTGGTCCTGGCGCCGATGAGCGCACCTTCGCCTTCGACCGTGGACACCTCAACGCCCTCGGTAATGCCGAGGTGGGCGTGGCCCTCGCCGCAGCGATCGCCGCTCACTCAATCTCCCAAGTCCAATAAGGCTGTCGGTGCCTCCAACCCAGCCCCCACATCGACGCGGTCACCCGTTTTATCGGTAACGACCACAGATACGGTGGGGGCAGCCTGTGGAATCTTGAGGGAGAAACGATTCGGCTTTGAAAGCCTGGCCCGGCCAACAATGTTGCCATCGGCATCGAGAACTTCGACCTCATAGGGGGGCCGCCCATTAGCCACGGTGATGGCCAAGCTCCACACACCACGCTGGAGCCCTTCAACCCGTTCGTGAACATCAGCTTTTGGTGGCTGACCGACGGGGCCATCTTCGGGCACGGGGCCACCATCGTGTTTTGGCGCGCCTTGGGCTGTCGCAGCCTTTGCCGCACCCGCCACAGCCGCTTTGTCGGCCTCACTCAAATCAAAGAGTTTAAGTTGAGGAGATCCCGCCCCAGCGTCATCTGTCCATACAGGGTTGGGTAAATCTTCTAACGGCAGTCCATCATATGGTTCAACAGAAGGAAGCAATCGATTTTTGGGCCAAGAGGCCGCCGAAAGCGCCGCCAAAATCGCATCGGACAATACACGGTGGCCCATGGCCGTGGGGTGCATTTTGTCCCACAACAAGTCCGTGGCAGCCACACCTTCATCCATCGCCGCCTTGAAGACCGCGGTCACATCGACGACTGGAATATGATGATGTGCAGCCAAGGCATCCATGGCCTCGAAATAAGGCGTCCATGCTGGCGGCGGCCCAGCATGTTCAGGCCCCAATAAAAACGAGTTGGTCGGCTTTAAAAACACCGCCCCAATGCCCCGAGATGCCGCGGCTTGAAGCAACTCATCGTGCATGGACATCCAGCGACTCAAAGGTACCCGCCGTATTTTCCCTTCCGGCCAGCCCTCTGAGGCGCTCCAAACAATCACCCGGCCACCCTCCAGGGGGTCATCTTTGCCCCACCACGCAGCGATAAGCTTTACGAGGGCCGATCGGGTCAGCGGATTGGCCGCAGCAAAGCGATTGGAGCGCAATAAGTCCTCGTCGTGAAAACTGTCCCAGGTGTTGTCCGACCATAGATTGGCCAAAATCAACAAATCCGGCTCCAAATCCCAGCCGATCTCCTCCATGACCAGGACATGCTGGGCGATCGTGTAACCCCCAACCCCAGTGTTGATCACATCGACATCTTGGCCCGATCCGAGCAAGCTTTGCTCCATATAATCGGTGAAGACCTCTGAATCGTTCACCCCAAAACCATAAAACGAAGAGTCACCGGTGCTTAAAACCCGAAGCCGCCCCTGAGGTTTGGGTTGCTCTGGCATTTTGCCGCGAAAGCCCAAAGCGTTGATGCTCGCCACACTCCCTTCTGCATTTTGAACCCCAACCGCTTCGCTCATGCCCCACAAACGGGTGGGGTGGGCGTCGATGAGCCCAGCGGCTTGGTTGGGGCCATGCCAGCCGGGTAATAATGGTCGCTTTCCTTGGGCCCACAACTCAGCGATGGCCAAAGCAGCCACGGGCAAGCATGCGAGGATAAGCAAACGCAAACCCAAGGGCAGGCGAGACCAGAGCTTGTGATGGATGTTGACTCCTGTTGGCCCACGAAGGCGAACCCTTTGCGTACACTATCACCCACACCGAGAGTTTCACCATTTCAACCCGCCACCCATGGCTGATCGCTGGCTTCGCCTACGCCTTGGGGGCTGTGCTGTTTTTATGGCCCATGCCCGCACAAATCGGCCAAGTCATCTGGGGAGACCGCTTTGATGCCTGGACCACCCTTTGGCTGATCGATCACTTGGCCGTGCGCATTGGCAGCTTTGATTTAGCGCCCCTAACCACCGATATTTTGTACCCCATCGGCTATAATTTATGGTCCTTTGGCCATTTGGCCCTGCAAGCCATCGGCGGCGCAATGGTCGTCGCCGGCGTGCCTTTGGTGGTGAGCTACAATCTGCTCTTGCTCTTTGGTATCGCCAGCAGTGCGATGGCCGCTCACGCTTTGGGGCGCGAGTTGACCGGAAGTCACTTGGCGGGTGGTTTGGCGGGGGTGGTTTTTGCGACCACACCTTATTTATATGCCGAAGCGGGGGCGGGTTGCATCGAGCTTGTCGCCGCCGGCGTGCTGCCATTGCACGCCCTGTGTTTGGTGAGGCTCATGCGACGCCCAAGCCAAAAAAGAATGTGGGTGGCCACCTTTACTTTGGCCGCCATCGGTCCATTTAACTGGTACTACACCCTGTTTGCCGGCATCTTCGCCGCAGCATTCATCGTGTGGCAAATCGTGGAGGTTGGCCCAACAGCGCTCATGACCCCCCGCCAAGCCACCCATCGCCGGGGGATCAAGCTCATCTTGGTTTCCTTGGTCTTGGCCGCAGCCATCGATGTGCCTCTCATCTCCCAGGCACGCCGCGAAACCCCAACACGCCCGTCGATCTCTGCCGAACTGTTTAGCGCTGAAACGGCTTTCTCTGAAGTGCGAGAGGTCACCAACGGCAGCACCCCGCTGGCTGAACTCACCCAAGAAAAACTCAGCCGCGTCGACGCCATGCAAGTCCACTTCAACTCCACTTCCATATCTGCACTGCTCAAGGCCCGATTTGAGCCCAACCCGCTGTACAGTACGCCTGGCCGCTTTGCCTTTTGTATGGGCCTATTTGGCTTGATCATCGCCGGGCGCCGAACCTGGGGTTGGCTGGCGATTGGTGCGGGGGCCACCGTGCTCACTTTGGGCCCCTTTCTGAACATCTCCGGGTCGCTAATTTTACCCAGCTGGGCGAGCGGCTTGCCCTTGCCATACTACTGGGCCCACGAATATTTACCCTTCTTCTCGAAGGCCTACAGACCGTACAGAATCGGCGTGATCACCGCGATGTGCCTTTCGAGTATCGCGGCCATTGGCGCTGCGACCTGGCTGCGATCGGTGCGGTTGCCTCATTTTGGCCTCCCATTGGTCATTTTTGGACTGATTGGCTTCTCCCAGCCTCATTGGTCTGATAGCAAACCCGCATCGCGACCCATCGCGAACACCGCGGTCGATGCCGCCTATACCGACCTCGCCGCCCTCGAATCTGGAGCCGTGATCGAGTTGCCTCTGCTGTATCAACCAGTGAGCGCTGCCAACGCCAAAACACAGTTCCATCAAACCATTCACCGCCACCCTATTTTGAACACCAATCAACTGATTCGATGGCCAGACCTACTGCGCTTTAAGGATTACATCAGCCAAAACACCGTGCTTCAGGCCTTCGTCGACTTGGCCAGGCGGCCCACTCCAATCGCGATCAACACGGCCGATATTACTGCATTGGATGCACAGGGCTTTCGTTGGATCGTGGCGCGGCGCCAAGTGCTCGCTGACGAGGCTGAGCTCTCCGGTGAGCGCATTCACGTGGACCTGATTGGGGCACAGGGGTGGCGATTTTTAGAAACGGCCTTTGGCGAGGCTGTGATCAACACCGGGGCTGTGATGGTCTGGGATGTCCGCAATCTCACCCACGCCGAGGCCACCATTCAAGAGACTGGGCAAGGAATTATGGACTTGCCCTTGATTTTCGATCCGGTCTTTACGGGCTTTCCGCTGATATTAATGCGCGGCCAAGCCACGGAAATTTTTCAAGGCGATGCCTCGAAATTCAATATTTGGATTCGCCCCATCAGCGACGATAGCGCCATCTCATTGCGAATAGAGGATGGCGGGGTCGTACGGGAGTTACCGCTCAAATTGGTGAATGGGCACTGGCAATACAACAGCCTTGTCATCGGCTCCACAAACACACTCAAGTTGAGCCTCGTGGGCCGGTCTGAGGGGCCGAGCCAAGTCATGGTCACCCGGGCCAGCGTGACGAAATGACCCTAAGAACACGACTCAAATGGGCGATAGCTGCTGGCGGGGCTTGGTTTATGGGCATCGCACCCATGACGGCAGAGCAGATACACCTCGCCACCTTGGAGGGTCCGGCGCCCTTTTCAGTAGAGCACGTCCGTGATCGCTTGAATGAAGAAGCGGACACCGGCCATCACTTTGATGTTGAGGCGGTCACAGAAGCCTTGGGGCTACTTTCGAGCCTCCAAAAATCAGAAGCGGAGCGCATCGGAGCGATGTGGGCCATTCTTGATGCAGATATGATCGCCGAGGCTCAGAAACAACTGACGACCTTACCGCCCTTGATTCATGCGGTAGACCCTCGGTTTTTCGAGCCGGTAAATCCAGCATTAATCACGCGCATAATCGAGGTCTACGGCTTTTCGGTAACACCTTTAGCCGAGGCCAAACCCAGCAAAAAACGGCTAAATTTAGACCAGCGCGACCAATTGATGATCATGCTCTCTGCGGTCCACAACCAGCTGATCACACCGCGAGAGGCCGAAGCCCTGATGCAGGGGGCGCTGGATTTACTCGCCTTTCAAAGTGAGCGAATGTGGCGTGAAAAAGCACTGCGCGTGCTCATGACCCAAGACTCAGCGGGCTGACCAACCGGCTTGATGGTCGTGATCCCATACCAAAAACCCATCGGCAACACTTTCGCTCTCAGACAAAAACCATGCCACCCAAGTGTGGGAGCAGACCGCATCGACCAAGTCCAGTGTGGGGTCAGCAGATGCGCTGCCAATGTCGATGGCGGCATGCCGACCACAGATCATCAACACGGGCGGTAAGCCGCCGTCGGTTGCGAGACCTCGAATCAAGGCCGCGACCGCGTGACGATCGGGATCGGTCACCAAAAATACATCTTGCGCCATGGTGAACCCCAAGGGCACTTCATCGCTGAGCAGCACAATGCGACGGGACACGGTGAGCTCGCCCATGACGGTTTGCACGGTGACGGGTGGCGAGGTCGATGAGATCACCACAGGGCTGCCACAGGGAACCGGCCCCCCGCCAGCGATCGGGGGCACCCTCAAAAGGCGGGCGCCATCGACGGGCTTGGAGGTGTGGGGGAGGCTGGACTTTCGGCCCGGGACAAGCCAGCCCAGGCCAAAGGCGATGAGCGACCATAAAATCCACTTCGTCGGAATCGATGACTTGGGCTCGCCAGCGACGGGTGGGCCCGACTGTGGGGGAGGCTGTGGGGGAGGCTGCGCTTGAGGGGGTGCCATCTCAACGTGAACCGGCTGGAGCTCTTCGAACTCAGGCGGCTCGGTGTCTTCGTGCACCGGCAGCGGCTCCTCGAACTCTGGTGGAGCTTGACTCTTGGGTCCTGTGCTGCTTGGCCCCAAAGAGAACACCTCCTGGTGCCCAGCAGACCCATCATCAAAAAACACCGTCGCGAAATAAGGGCCCGCCCCTCCTGGGTAATTAAAATTACCCAAACTAAAATCTTCTCCGTTCCTGGTGCGGGTGGTGATCTTTAGTGGCCACTCATCTTGAGACAAGCTCGATTGAGGGATGGTCATCAGACAATAAAAAATGCCATCGTCAGCGACTGTATCTGGAAAGGTGCCATCATCGGTACAGCCCCCCTCAAGCGTGGACGACCCCAAGCCCAAATGAAGCATCGGCGCTTGACCAGGATCGGCCTCAAACACACGAATAATCAGCGCATCATCATCTGGTGTCGCTGCCGACACCGTCGACAACCCTGTCGCCAAAAACCAAAAAAACATCACAGCCTCTCCTGGGGAATCATATCAGCCACCACCGCTTTCTGTGCTCAGAGATCCAGGTTACCCCTTTAGTGTCCACGCTTTGGAGCAACCATGCCTGCCCGTATTTTTCTTTTTCTTATCGCACTGTTCTCTGCACTTCCCGCCGCTCATGGTGCAACCGGTATCGTCATCCGACTGGTAACCGGGGACGAAGCCGTATCGGGTCCGGTAAGCACCACATTGACCAACGCAGAAGGTGTAGTTTACACCGCAACCCTGCTCGACGATGGTGAGTCTCCCGATGTGAACCCTGGAGATCTACAGTATTCAGGGTCAACCATGCTCGAAGGGGATAAGTTCCAAGTCTCGTTAAGCTTGGGTGACGACACCGAAGATGTCGGTGAAGTCTCTTGGCCTTCAGATGTGTCAGCGCGCGATCTTGTGATCACCCGCTACAATGGAATCGTCACCTTGGAGACGGGCACAGGCAGCAATGGCGGCGCCGCAGGCGAGCCCGTCGTGGGCGGAGAGCCAGCCACCGCAGGCGGAACCCCGCCACCCGATGTACAGCCCGGAACTGTGGGCACAGACGCGATCGGAACCGAAGGCAATGTCCGTGGGCCAGCCGTCACCTTTTCAAGAAGCTCTTCATCTGCACAAGACGACGACGACTCCACCTTGTATGTCATCGGCGGCATCTTGTTGCTGGTTTTGGCTATCGTGGCTTACTTCTGGTTCAAGCCCCAAGAGACTCAGGCCCCTCAAGTGCGCTTCGCAGGCTCTTCCACCGCCCATCGACTGCCTCAACCTGGTCTCCTTGGCGAGGGCAGCCCATCGTTAAGCGATGGCGCCTCGGTATGGGTCATCCAAGCCGCTGACACCGATGACTTTTTGGCCGTGCTCATGGGCGCTATCGCCAACCACAACCGCTTGTTGGTCGTGGCGCCCGGATCTGCTGAGTTGCCCACCGTGGCAGGCGGTCCCGTGTTTCGGATGAAGAACCCCCGCCCCAGCCACGTGGCCGACACCATCAACGCCTTGGTCGGAAACCCAGGAAACCCCATGGCCATCCTCATCAAGGCCACTGGGGTCGATGACGGGACCATCAACGAATATTGCGAACGCCTACCCAATGATGTGGGCGCCGCCATTGTGGTCAATGGTGACTATAGCGGTCCAGAGCCCGTGGTCACCGTCAGTCGACACAGCGATGGTTGGCGTTTAACGACGGCCACCTCCACCGTGCGCTTGACCATGAACCCTTGGGGCATGTCCGCTCAACTCACCGAAACCAAAGACGCTTAATCGTCTTTATTCGGCCCAAAATCCAAGGGTTCGCGCCGCCCCAGTGCGACCTCGATGGCCCCAATAAAACCGGGCTGTAAAACCGCGCGCGCCATCAAAGCCTGAACCTTCAAGCCAGTGAGATATTCTCCTGGACGAACCCGGTAGGCCTCGGCGCTCCACAGGCCACCGATATTCAAAGCACTCTCATTTTCGATCCTTCCCGCATAGCGCAATGTGTCGAAATCACCCACATCCCAAGTGCCCACGACCATCTGCTCATAATGACCCGGCCGGGCCAAAGCGGAGAGATCTCGGCGCAAGAAAAAACGCACCTTAGACAAAGAAAACTTTTGCTCGGCAGACAAGGTGTTCACCCACACTTGAGCCAAGCCCATCACCGCCGCCACCCGCTTGTACCGGGCTCGATGCGGGTCTTCTTTTCCCCACAAAGCCACCCGGGCCTCCCGCAAATCGGTCGCATGACGCTCCAAATCATCGGCGGACAAGCTTCCTTTTCCTGTAAACGCCAAGATCAATGCCCGGTAGGTATCGCCATAAGCCTTTAGCTCCTTTGGCCCGAGGGCTTCCCTGTTTGCTTGGTCCTCTGCCACCGCCGCGACCACCTGCCTCGATAGGGGAATCAGCGCATCAAGCTGGGCATCGGTAAGCCCGCTTCCGTGAATCCAAGCCAATATGCGCGCCCGCTGCCCCAAAGGCCGAGCCGCTTCGCCGAATTCATCGGCATACAACAGTTGATACAGCGCTTCACCCTCGGGAATGGGGGGCGGGGGCGGTGTGGGCGCCACTTGACTCGAGGCAGAGGCATCTACGGGACGCTGGAAATCGTCAGGATGATACGCACAGGCGCTCAACCCTGCAAAGATAAGCAAGAACCGAAGCCAAGCGCTGCTGTAATCTCCACCCATGCTTCACCACAAAGTGTGCCCATGCTAACACAGCTACAAAAAAGCCAAGCGCGGCACATCGTGGCCCTCGCGAGCTTTGTGCTCTTGGCCTTGTGGCAAATGGGGCCGGTTTTGGCGCAGCCCACCACCTTGGCAATCGGTCACCCCAATAACGATGTGTGGAATCACATCTGGGGCTACGGCTTTGTCGGCGACGCTTTGGCACAGGGCCAACTGCCGTTGCACACCGATCTGCTCAACTGGCCAGATGGCGGAAGCTTATGGTTTATCGATATGCTCGGTGCGCTGGTCACCTTTCCTGTCCACCGCTTAAGCGGCCCAGTCGCTGCCTACAATGCCTCATTATTGATTCAATGGACCTTATGCGGTGTTGGCATGTACGCCTTGGCTTGGGCGATGACACGCTCCATCGCCGGGGCATGGCTGGCGGGTATTTGCTATCAAAGCATGCCCCATTTGCTGGGACAAGCCTACAACGGCATCTCAGAAACCCTGATGGCCGGGTTTTTACCCTTGGCACTATTGGGCATGCGCGCCTTGTTTTTAGACCCAAGTCGTAAAACTGCGGTTCAAGCTGGATTTATTTTGGGACTAACGGCCCTTGCAAACTGGTACTACGGCCTGTTCGCCGGCATCGCACTGATAGGGCTACTCGCCCGCGCTCAATTCCGACACCGAGCCTTGCCCAACAGGCGAGTCATCAAGATATTTGGAATGTTTCTGGCCACCACCGCCATCATGGTTGCGCCCGCTTTTTTGGCATTCACAGGCTCAATGTCTGCTGATGATGCGGTCGTCACCCGCGATCCTCAGTTTGTTTGGGCCACCTTAGTGCTGCATAATATGACCGATTTGGTCAGCTTTTTTCGCCCAGGAAAACACTACTCACCGGACCTCAACGCCCTCTTTGGTGAAGACTTATTGGTGATCGTTTATCTGGGGCATGCGTTAATTTGGCCAGCCTTATTCGCCGGTTTATTTGGACGATACCGCCGTCAAACCACTGCACTGCTTGGCCTAGGGGCGGTTTATTTTGTGCTGTGTTTGGGGCCATTTCTCTTCGTGGGCGGCGACTATGTCCAGGTTTTTGGAGGGTGGATACCCCTGCCATTTGTCGCCTTATTCAAGTGGTTTCCGATGTTTTCTCGGATATCTCACGCCTATCGCTTTTCGGTCGGGGTCGGCCTTGTGTTGTGTGTCTTGGTGGCCTGGGCAGCCAAGGCTCTCATGCGACACCAGGGCCGAGGCTTTGCCGTGGTACTTCTGATCGCCGTCGCGCGATTGGCTGAAAGCTTTTATGCCTCTCCCGCTCCATTCCCATTGCCAGTGGCCGACGCGACCATACCCGCGGTCATCAAAACCCTCTCAGGTGGGGCCGTCTTAGACCTGCCCGTCGGGCGTCCGGTGTTGGCCCGAAGCCAGTATGCTTTTGCCCAACTCAGCCACGGTCAACCCACCCCCTACGGGCTTAATGATCCGCTACCGCTGAGTCTGCGTCAAAACCGATTTTTACGGTTTTTAGTCGAGATGGAGTACTCGAGCACCGCAACATTACCCGCACAACTGCCTTGGTTTGACCTCCATGTCGGTCGACAAGCAGCCATCGACAACGGCCTAAAATGGATTGTGATGCACGAAAAATCATATCCTTCTGGTCAATTTGCCCGCACAGCACGATTTTTAGACATCACGGCCACAGCTTTTTACCAAGGAGAGGGGCTTCGGGTTTATAGGCTTGAACCATAGACTGATGGCCTGAGCGCCTCCGCCAAAACCAAGCCCAAGCGCTTGTTTCCTGAGCGCGACAGATGATTTCGATCGATAAGACTCTTGGCGTCTTCGATGCCTTCAAACGCGCCACGCACATCCACAAACTGAACATCTGGTGCGAGAAACTCCTTCTGCATTCGGGCGTACCGGGAGAGCCGCTCCCGCTGAGACCGATCCACATACTCGGTCATCAAGATCACGGTCACGCCCGCCTTACGGGCCGCATTCACGATCAACGCATGGTTTTCTCTGGCATCATTGATGGGCACATCCGCCACCTGAACCGCCATCTCTGTGGCCTGTCCGCGAAACCACAACGAAGCCCCCACCGCCAAACGCGCGTTCGAAAACCAAGACAAGATCGTTTTTGAGGTCTCTGAGCGCTCTAGCTGAAGGGTCTCCCGCTGTTTTCGGGTCTTGGAATTTTGAGTGGTGAAAATATCGTTGACCCCCACATAAAGGACCAACACATCGGCCTCGTTCAAATGGGACGCGATGGTTCTTGAGATGGTGAAGGTGTTGCGATCGCCATCGCCAAAGTTGAGGGTTTTCAGGGCAAGCCCGTCGGGTAGCTGCTCACACAAGTCATGATGAGCCACAGCACTAAAGAATGCCTCAGGCTCATCGGCGAACTGATATGCGCCCCCAACTGAAGAACCGCCCGCGACCACCACGGTGACCGCTTGGTCGCCCGCTCCACAAGACCCACTCCAGCCAGCAACCGGTGACTCCCACCCCTTCTCGTTGGGGCGCTCTCCATTTAATCTGGACATCACCCAGGCCCCGCCTGCCGGGCTCGCCAACAAGGCCGCTTCAAGGCCGACCGGTAGGACGAACAGGCTGATAAACATCATCGTGACCGCTGACCGGGCGCTTAATTTCGCCCACATACCCGCAGTGGTCGCCACAGAGATTAGGCGCCAAGCCATGCTCAGGGCGGCCCCATAATCAAGGCCGATCACGGGAATGGTGAGCCAAAACAAACCATCGGCCCACCACCAGCCAGCCAAAGCCTTTCGGTCCCCAAAAAATAGCGCGCTCAGCCCAAAAAAAATCAAAACGACGAGCGAAATCATTGCGGGTTCAGCCGCTGTTACACCGATGCCAACAGCCATGACTGCGCCCGCCAGCCAAAACCAAAACCCAAAGCGCCATTGTTTTTGAGCCAAGCGCTTAAGGTGGCCGCCGAAGGCAGCTAAACCAAGCGGTAAGATGGACACCATCAGTATGAATCGGGCCCACTGACTCGGGGGAATCTCGCTTAAATATAGCCGCTCGACCCCACTGAGCCACACCCCACGAGGCTGCATCAACGCGAAGATAATCGGCGTCAAAAAGATCAAGCCAAAGCCCATAGCAGGCCAAGAAAAGGGAATCAAAACGCTCGCCAAGCACAGCCCAATCAAGGCCCCAATCTGGGTGGCGTGGTCGAGGGTGTGGGCCGGGGTGCGGGTGCCCCTAAAGTCTGCATCAAACACCCACTCATCACGCCCATTGGCGATTTGTATCCGCGATATTTTAGCGGGGCTTTGTTGCGCGGACAGCTCGACCCGACCCGGCACAAATGGCCCGGCGGATATCTCCTTTCCACCACCGGTCAGCAATAGATTCCCGTCTTTTTCTCGCAGCTCAAAACGACGGGCACCACCCACATCCGCCCCCTGTAGCCCCACCCGACCGGCCATCATCGCACCTGGACGCAAGGTTACAAATTGACCCGGAGGCGCCCCCAGCTGCACCCACAGCACGCCGCTATCTTCGGCGAGCTCAATCACCACGCGATGGGCATCGCCAGAAAACAGAGGTGAGACCACATCGGGCCGAAAAAACTCATGGGTGGCGATGTTTAGGCCGCCTTCAGCCACATGGGTGATCCGGCCCGCCCCCGCTCGGCCAACCCCTTCTTGGAGCCCAGCGGAGATCACCTGCCACTGGGTGGGGTTGGGGGGAAAGGGCAATGAAAACCGCTCCCCAAAACCATGGCCGACTAAACGCCCGCCAAAGGCTCCGGCGACCACACCAAGCAACAACAAGCTTAGCCTCAAGCGTGTGTTCACGGCGCACCGGTCGAGAAATCATAGCCGGAGCGCTGTAACTCTTTGATAAAAGCATCCGACAGCTCTCGATGAGCACCGGTTTTGCCATGAGCGTCGCGAAAACCCGTCCAGCGAGACAACAAATCCTCGACCACATCGGGCTGGGCTGAGGCCACGGAGCGGTTTTGCCCTGGGTCCGTCTCAGCATTGAACAAGCACAGGGCCATTCCCTCATCGGATACGCCATTCGCTGGTGTCGAAGAAAGACCACAACCTCGGCGTTGTTTGATCAAAATCCATGGATCTGAGATGACCGCCCCCGGGAGAACACCGTTTTCAAGTTTGGCCACGCCCCCTTCGGATAAAACCACCGCGTGTGCGGGCGCTGTGGACCCTGACAACTGCTTTACCAAGCTGACACCGTCGACACCAGCAGGCACCACAGCCCCGACAAGCTCGGCAATCGTGGGTAAAATATCTGTCTGACTCACCACCATATCTCGGGCACTCCCGGCACCAGAAAACCCTGGAACCGAGAAAATAAGCGGCACATTGACCACACCATCAAAAAAGGCATCGCCATGCAAAAGCTCCCCGTGATCATTGAGCGACTCCCCATGATCAGCGACCAAAATCACAATCGTGGGCCGTCCTCGCTCCTCGACGGCCGCCAACAAGGCCGCGACATCGGCATCCATCCGGGTAACACCGGCGGCGTAGGCCGAGGACCACACCGCGCTCGCCGGCGCCCCCAACAGATCGGAAGA
>OBJC01000109.1_pt1 | contig 15612 bp, 13 predicted proteins | sample 1481521 | NCBI WGS metagenome assembly OBJC01 (sample SAMEA2341961, study PRJEB22496) | metagenome | biome: marine; feature: hydrothermal vent; material: water | place: Pacific Ocean | collected 2011/2012 | reverse complement strand
GGGAGGGGTTTTCAGTCGTATCGTGGAGTCTGCCCGGGGCCCGGCACAGGATTTACGATTTGTACGACTGGAAGGGGAACTCCAACACGCCCTTCGGTTTTACCGGGTTGGGAAAAACTGGTCAACCCGTCCAGACACAAGATACGGGGTTTGTTTTGTTTCGGGGCACTATTGCTAGTGTTTACAGCCAAGTATGGAGAACTTGAAAATTATAGAAATTAGTGAACAATTACAGGACTTACGGCTATCCATGGCCTGTGGATTTCATCTCAAAAATCGATGGCTTTAAGTTAAAAAAAAAGTTCAGAAAACATTGAGCATCCGTCCTATTGATAAGCTGTGGACAACCCGCGGCTGGGGCGTATGGTGCTAAGTCCGATTAGGTGTCTTCAGGGAGGCAAATGATGAACGTCATTGGAGAATGGAGCCGGCGCAGGTTTTTCAAGAGCCTCTCCGCACGAACCAATGGTGACCTGATCGCGATCACCCTCAGGGGATCATCTTGGAGGCGCGTTGGGGCCATTCGAGAGTTGGGGTGCCGGCCAGAACATGAGTTTGGAGCAGTATTGATCGGGCTTGTCCGTGATTCGTCCCCAGGCGTGAGGCGTGCTGCAGCGTGGGCGTTGGGGGTGGCAGGATGCCAATCAGTTTGTGGGCAGCTGGTCGCCCAGGTGCAGCGTGAGCGGGTTGATGTGGTCCGTTTCACCATGGCCGTCGCCGCTGTCCGCTGTGGAGCTGTTTCTGGGCCAATTGAGGCTGGCTTGAACGCGGCTGCGCTGCGCAAGATGAGTGGCGCTTATGGTTCTCGGCCAACAGGGGATTGTGCGGGCTTTGGTCTCAAGACAGTGAAGGCGTTGTGGGCCCTGGCCGGTACGGACCAAGGTCAGACCTTTTCTACGACGCGCGCGCGCTTGCGCGAGATGCTTGATTTTGAGCCAGGTGACAGAGAGGCTGTTGTCGGCCTGGGACTGATGGCCGACCCCCGTGACTTTCAACTGTTGGATGGACTGTGGGCGACAGCAGGGCGAAGAATGCGCCTCAGTTTGATATTGGCCATGGGCTTACATGGAGACCCGCGATGGATAAAACGTCTGCTAATGGCCATATCCGCCATGGATGTCGACCCAGCTCATGGGTTTGCTCAACGCTCTGAGGCCGCAACAGCGCTTGGACGATTGGGGTTGTCGTTGGTGGTGCCAGCATTGGTTCGGGCCCTAGAGAACGAAGCACTGGACCACGAAGGGCGCCCCGGGGCGGGCCTGGGCATTCAGCGTTCAGTTCGCCTCAATATTTTAGGAGCTTTAGGCGAGCTCGGCGGGGCGCGGCGGGTGTTGCTTGACTATCTGGACAACACCTCTGGGACCGCTACTGGCGGCTATTATCTGGTCGCGATGGATGGTTTACGGAAAACGGGCGACGCGACTGGCCTGGCTGGCTACGCCTCAGGAGAGGCGGTGTTGTCTGCGAATATCGTTGGTGTCATCGCGGCCATCGATGGGCCACAGGCGGTCTCGCGCTGGCTAAACGATCCCAGGGCGTTGGTCCGATCGGTTGCCCAAGCGCAATCCGGCGTCGAGGGTCAGTCTGCAGTAGAGGTAATCTCAGAGCCGTGATTGTCGTCAGGATATCGGTCGCCCATCAGTGGGTTTTCGATTCGTGTCATGCCGGAACGAGCGATCTGCACCTTGTAGATATCGTTGATGCCTTTGTTGTACGAGACTTTGTTAACGAACTGTATGCTGATGTATCCATCATCAAAGTCCGAGGCGGGGTTGGCAACGAATCCACGGGGTGAAAAGACGATCGAGTCACCGCCTGAACCTGTTGTCCCGCTGATGGTCCCCCAGTCGAGGATGGACACGTTGCGCCTGTAGCTGGTGGAGCCTTTTCCGATATCGAAAGTCCCCTGGACTTCCATTAACGACGTGGGCAAGGTGTCGAATTCATCGGCTTGAATGCTCTTGTTGCCCAACTCGATAAAATAGCTGCCAGCGTTGTCGAGGGTGAGGTTGGCGGGCTTGTCATCGTATTCGTTCATTCGGATCCGGCATTCATAGCCGCTGCGGATGGCGGCCATGCGGCAGGTCGCAACGTTTGAGGCAAACTGTTCTGCTGCTGCGTTTGCACGGTACCGAGGCAAAGACTCTCGGGTGTTGCCAAATCCAATCATCGCCAAAATTGAAAAAATCGCGACGACTATCATTAATTCGATAAGGGAAAAACCCTTGCGTTGGTGAGCCAAATACTTCATCTAGGAACAGTTTAAGCTGTTGGTGGGACAGGCAGCAAGCATTGATGCGCCACAATATGAGGGGTTTTGGTGTTGACTGGCGAATAAGCCCGTAATAAGCAGCGGTGCTTCGTGACCCACTGGGTCCACCCAAAAGTTCCATTTAGGGGCGGTTGGCGTGCCGATACGGACGAAAGGCACGCTTAAACGCACCGAATGGTGATTAGTTTTTTGGAGATGCAACATGGCTCGCTATCGTGGACCCCGAGTAAAGATCTGCCGCGCACTGGGTACAGTGCTCCCTGGCCTGACCAATGTCACAACACTGGATCGTCAATATCCTCCTGGTGAGCACGCTGGACGTCGCCGCGGCAAGCCCAGTGACTACAAAGTTCGTTTGGCTGAAAAACAGAAATTACGTTTTCATTACGGCGTCGGTGAGAAGCAATTCAAGCGGTACATGGCTGAGGCCACCCGTCGTAAAGGACCCACAGGTAAAAACCTTATCACCATGCTCGAGTCTCGGCTGGACAACCTGATTTGGCGGATTGGTCTTGCACCAACGATTCCAGGTGCACGGCAGATGGTCGTTCATGGCCACATTCTGATCAACGGCAGCCGGGTCGACCGCCCGAGCTTCCAAGTGGCTCCTGGCTCTGAGATCAGCATCCGTGGCAAGAGCAAAGAGACGCCATTCATTCAGGAACGCCTGGAGCAAAGTGCCAGCCGAACGCGCCCAAGCTTTCTAGAGTTCGACCCAGCAGCCGCCACAGGCAAGCTGGTGGTGGTCCCAGACCCAGCAGAAATGCCACATGGTCTTGAGGTCAACACTCAGGCAGTGGTTGAGTTCTACTCGCAACAGCTCTGATTCTAGCGGTTGTTTCATTTTGAATAGCCTCCGGTGCGCCGGGGGCTATTTTCGTTTTCGGCGCTTTGGGCACAAAAAAAGCCCCCGACTGGCGAGGGCTTAAAGTCGAATAATCGGTGAGACTATTTGATTTCCCGGTGAAGGGTGTGCTTGCGCATGAATTTGTTGTATTTCATCAATTCAAGCTTACCGGGTGTGTTTCGCTTGTTCTTGAATGTGCTGTATCGGCTCATTCCTGGTACGCCACTTCCCTTTTGCTCGGTACATTCCAAAGTGACGATCATTCGAGCGCCTTTTGCTTTCTTAGCCATGCTTACCTCATTACGCGCCAATCTTTGCGCGGGTTGTTGATTGAATCGCAGGGCATTTATGGACAATGGGATCTAATGTCAAGCTCATCTTGGTCTCAAATCCGGTAAGCTTTCCGCATCTTGAGGGTGGTAGGGGTCAGAGAAATAAAGGGGCAAGGCGCTTGGGTCGATGGTTGCGATTAATGAGTTTGTGCTTGGGTATGCTGGGGGCTGGGTGCGCCTCAAAACAGCCGATTCAGGGCGAGGTGGTGAAGTCCATTTCCTTCAAGGGCAATTCAGGTTTTTTCGGCGTGGCCGATTCACAGCTTCGGAATGCGATGGAACAGGGCCAAAGCGAGGCCATGTGGTGGTTACGGCCGACTGAGCGGGTGGCGGTTTTAGATCGCCAAACCCTCTCTAAGGATGCATGGCGCATTGAGGCTTGGTACGCCGAAAATGGATATTTCGATGCCGCCGTGACCGGCTGGGATGTGGTGACCCTCAGAAGTGGGGACCCGACCAAGGATAAGGCCACCGTGGTGAAAGTTGTCGGCTACGTGGATGAGGGGGTGGTGGCGACCATTCGGAAAATAAAATGGAAAGGTTTGAAAAAAACCGGTTCAGCATTTGTGGCCCTCGCTCGGAAGAAGGCAGCGGTCAAACCAGGGGAACCATTCAATATCGATGCAGTCCGAGAGACTGAGGGGATGCTGTTGAATCAGCTACATGACCTCAGCTTTGGCTTTGCGACAGTCAGCACCAAGGTGGACGCCTTTCCTGAGAAGGGGGTCGTCGATGTCACCGTGACCGCGAAAACCGGCCCTGCCTGTCGCTTTGGAGAGATCACCATCACTGGGGACTATGACATCCCAGAGGAGTTCGTCAGGGCAGAGGTCACCATCAAGCAAGGCCGGGCGTTCCGAGCGGGCACCCTCGCAGAAACCCAGCGGCGATTATTCTCCTTGGGGGTGTTTTCGATGGTGAACGTTGTCCCAGACTTGAGCCGGCGGAAGGACAAGATCATCCCAATTCGGCTGGAGCTGTCAGAAAGTAACTATCGGCAACTCAAAGTAGGCGGAGGGCTTCAGATTGAAAGTGGAAAGCAGGACATCCATGGGGTCACCGAGTTTCAACATGTCAATGTGTTCAACCGGTTGTGGAACCTCACGACCCAGCTCAGGCCTGGCTATGCTTGGATTGGTGATGTCGACAACGTGGGATCTACCGATGAGAATGTTCAAAAGAGCCCGACCGGACAGGTCATGGCTTCACTCGCTGTGCCTCACTTCCCAGGCCGTGCATTCAGCTTGATGAACACCGTCGATACTGAATACGGCATTGAGGATGGCTACAAGTTTTTCTCGCCGTCCTATGGTCCGGACCTCAGCTGGATGGTCAATGACAAGATCACGCTGGGGATAGGCTACCGGATAAAGTTTTTCAAATATTACGACCTCGAAGCTGACGATCTCCCAGGGCAGGGTCGCTTCGGCCTGAACTTTACCAACCCCTATATGCTCTCGGCTCTCCACCAAGAGGTCATATGGAACACCCGTGACAATGCGTTGTTTCCATCCACCGGTGAATACATTGTGACCAGCTTAAAAGAGGCTGGTGGCCCATTAGGCGGCGGCTTCAACTACCTCGAACTTAGAACGGATGTTCGGGTGTTTCGGCGCATTCGCAAGCTGCTGTTTTTCCGGCCAAACATCACAATCGCAGGGCGTTTTGGTGGGGGCATGATGCTTCCGTATGCTTATGGTGGTGGGCAAGGTGAAATTCCGTTCGCGGAGCGGATGATGTTGGGGGGGGCAAATGATGTTCGGGGTTGGACCAGGGCCCACTTGGGGCCATACCTGTGTGATGCCGAGAGCTATTCTGGCGGCCTAGATTTGGAAGACCCAGTGGATGCCGCGCGATGTGCCGGACTGATGGGGCAGGGACAGGCCACAACTGAGATTCAGCCGGTTGGGGGTACCAGCTACCTCCATGGAACCTTTGAAATTCGGAAGTACACCATCGATGGTTACGGTGTTGCTGTGTTTAATGACTGGGGCATGGTCTGGAATACTGTTGCCGAAATCGACCCGCTTCAATTGTTGCCCAGCGCCGGCATGGGGCTCCGATACAAGAGCCCCATCGGCGCTATTCGCCTCGACGGGGCCTATCGTTTTAATATTGAGCCAATGTTCGAAAAAGAGTCTCCCTTTCAGGTTCACTTTGGCCTTTCGGAAGCATTTTAGTGTCCATGTTTTTTAAGATTGTCGCTAGATGTGTGGGTCTCGTGGCTGCAAGCGCGATGATTGGGCTGGTTGGGGGCTTGGTTTGGCTCTCGGCCACGGGCGGGTCTACCTTTGTTCGAGAGCAAATTCTCGATGCAGCCGCGCCTTTTTTCCCGAACGGGAGCCTTCAAATTGGCAGCTTGGATATGAATCTTCTCAGCCACATCGTGCTGATGGATATTCAGATTCAGGATGAGGGGGGCAAGCCACTCGTGTCCGTCTCTCGGGTAGGCGTTTATTATTCACTCGAGGAATTGGTGCTCGGTCGCCTTCGGATAGACAGCATTGAGGTTGATGGGCCAGCGGTGGACCTCACGGTGGACAACAATGGCGTGGTCGACCTATCTGCTGTGTTTGGGCCAAGCGAAGAAGCGTCCAAAGAGCCCACCGAGCCGGCTGTGCCTTTCTCTGGATTGCCCCTGGATATCTCCTTGGGGCGATTCTCCATCACCAAAGGTCAGGTTAAAATTATCGATCCGGCCGGTGATACCGTCATTCCAGCGTTTGGGATGAGCCTTAGTGCGCAGGTGGTCGGCGCTACGGTGAGGGTGTCGGACGTCGATATTGAAGTCGATCTTGATGCACCGATCGACCAGCTTTTCCGGCTCGACGGCGGCTTGATTCTCGAAAAAGGAGACCTCCAGCTTGAGCTAGACGCAGTGCGTTTGGGTGACCTCATCATGGCGGTGGCAGGCGAGATTAAGTCGGTAGAAACCAGCCCGGTTTTGGGTCTCAAGCTCACCATCGACCCGATCGATCCCGCAACGATAGAAGCGTTGGCCGGGGAGCCGATGTTGTCGGAGCCCGGTTATTTGAGCATGGCGATCGATGGGCCTCTTTCAGATTTAGCTGTTGACGCTGTATTGATGGGTGAAAGTAAGCGGGGAGAGCTCGGCTTGAGCCTTCGTTTAGACTTGGAGGCGTCTCCTTTGGGTTGGGCTGTGGCGCTGGAGCCACGGCAATTCGATGTTCATGCTTTGACCCCACTGGTGCCGGGGCCTTTTATTCTTAACGGGCGCTACGGCATCAAGGGTACTGGAACCGACTACCCTCAAGGTTTAAGTGCCACCATATCCATGGAGGCAAATGGCCAGGTCTTTGCCGGTGAGGTGGTTCACAGCTTGGTGATTAATGGGAGCCTAGCAGGGGGGCAGCTTCACCTGGAGACTGTATCTGTTGAGCATGAGGCTGCGAATATCCTGCTGACTGGTGGGTTCGATTTGGTGGCTTCGACCGCAGACATATCTATCAAAGCTGAGATCCCGGATGCCTCCAAGCTCCAAAAATATGGTGCAGAGGGCTTGAGAGGAGCTGTCGTTTATGACGGTCAAGTGCGGGCTGGCTGGGCGCCTGAGGTCCGGGTGGATCTGGACGGCAATCTAGTGTTGAGTGCTTTTCGGGCACCTGGGGTGAGCATTGGTCGTGGTGGTGGCCCTTTGCATGCAAAGCTTCGCGGCGAGGCTGCGGTGGGTACGGGTACCATTAGTCTGGAGGGTGTCGATGCCAGTGGCACCAAAATCGATCATATCCAGGTCGACTTTTCGGGTGAGAAGTCCGCAGACGGCGATGTGAACATCGAGGCCAATTTGGAGATCGGTGTCATTGTGATGCCGGATGGCGCTTTTGAGATGGAAGGATTGGAGGGGAAGCTGGTCGCGGCCATACCTGTCGGTCGTGAGTTGAGTGCCGAGGCCAAACTCGATGTTCAGACCTTCCGTTTTGGGCATCAAGGGTACGAGGTCGATGGTGGCCCTGTGACCTTCGCGGTCAGCGGCAACTCGGTTGAGGCCGACATCGACCTTCGACGCGAGGATGCACCATTTTTGGCCGGGAATATTCGTGGTGACCTCGAGACTGGGGAGTGGTTTGTCGATGGTTTTCAGTTTGCAGTCCTCAAGGGTGACGGCATGGCGTCTCCACAAAAGATACAGTTTCGCTTGGCTGATGGGGGGGCTGAAGATGTCCATTTTGAGCTCGCCAATGCTGACGGTAAAGGGAGGCTGAGTGTCGAGGGCAGTGCAAGCGCAACCGCTCCTGACTTGCGGATCTCTGCGGATAAAATCGATTTGGGCTACGTCATGGAGATGGTGCAGCAGATAGTTGACTTATCGCCTGTAGAAGCACCTGCCGCCGATGTTGATCTTTCGGCCCCGCCAGTCCAGAAAAAACCGTCCAAAGATCAGATCCCAGTCAAGGGTGGCGATGTGGCTGCAGTAGAGCCAGAAAACACCCTCGGTGGGTTGATGGGTGAGGCGTCGATGGACATTCGGGTGAAGGGCGATGGCGACAAGATGCAGGCCAGTGGCTGGATGAGCATCGATGGCTTGGTGATACCAGGCCAAGTCGATGGGCTCAACACCCGGATTGAGGTTGACGTCACAGACACCGAAGCCATTGTGCTTGTGCAGGTGGGCGACGAAAAACGGACCATTTTTTGGCTTCGCGGTGCGGTACCGGTGGTTCAAAAGGCGGGGCTTGTCACGCTGGATTGTGATGGCAAAATCCAACTTCGCAGCTACATACCCGGCGCTCGGCTGCAGACCCTTGCCGAGCATATCCCAGCAATCGGTGATTTGGATGGCCGGGCGAGTATGGATTTGAGCATGAGTGGAGAGGCGTGCAACCCCGACATCAAGATGGTCGCAGCGGTCGATACGCCGGTAGGGCCTCAGGGTGAACGGCTTCGTTTGGATGTCGAATTTGAACGTTTAGGGGATACGATTGAGGCGACGACAATCGTCGGGCAGGACAATCATCGAATCGCCCAAATGAGTGTGGTCTTGGCGACAACTTTGACCCAAGCATTGCAGGCAATGTTGCGGGATGGCCGCAATGTGGACCTGGCCAACCCCAATGTCTGGCTTGAGAATTTTGACGTCAAGCTGGCATTGTTGGGGGTCGATGTTGGCCATTTGAGCCGGATGGCAGAGATTAGTCACCCGATAAGAGGTGTGCTCGCCGGGGGGATCGACATCTCCGGGACGATGGCCAGCCCCAAGCTCGAGGGTGGCTTTATTTTGGTGGATGGACAAATCGGTGCCGCTAAACTTAAGCAATTCACAACCCGCTTTTCTGAGCAAGATGACGGTTACGGGCTTGAGACCGTTGTGGCCTTCGAAGATGAAGGGCGCTTTGCAGTCGATGGTTTTATACCGATCAGTCTAGGGTTTGAAGAGGAGATGGACCTGGACCGACCAGGGCTGGATATTCGGCTGTCTGGGTCGGGATTTCCGCTTGCGATGGGCGCTGGGCCGAGCGGGCTGACCAAGGCAAAAGGTACAATCGGTATCAAAGGTGGTGTCACTGGCACCCTCGGCAACCCGCAGTTGCACCTCAAGGTGCTGTCTCAAAATGCTGGGTTTACGCTTTTGCCGACGGCCATTCGCTATGAGCCGATTGAGATTGATGTGGAATACCTTCCCGGCTTTGTCGATATTTCAACTTTAAAAATTCGCACCACAGAGGTGTGGGGTGCGAAGCCTGGCAGTGGGTTCTTTAGCCTCGCCGGGACAGTGGCCATGGGCGTCGATGGCCCTGAGAATATGGATGTTGAGGTGGAGATGGATGAGTTTTGGGTGTCGTCCACCGCTGCGGCGTCCGTTGCGACCTCTGGAAAAATATCGATTGAAGGCAACTACCCAGCACTTAAAGTGAAGGGTCATGTCAAGGTTGACCAAGCCAATATTGCCGTCGGGGCGGAAGTCCTAAAGACCACGAGTTCCTTCGATATCGATGAGGGCATTAAGGTGCATCGGGACAAGCGGATTGTCGTCGAGCGCGTGGAAATCGAGGATGATGATGGCCCGAGTGTGGCGGACAATATCTCCTTGGACCTCGAGGTCAACTTGAACTCGAAGGTGCGAATCAAGGCTGATATTCCCATGTCCGAGGATTTCGGCGCCCAGTTTGCTCAGTTGGCGTCGATGAATGTCGACTTGGGTCTGGATGGGCGGCTTCGGATTCAGCAGGAGGACGCTCAGCTTTCGATGCTCGGTGAGTTGAGGACACTCCGTGGCGAGGCGGTGGCCATGGGCAAACGCTTCGTCATTACAGAGGGGACTGTGACGTTCACAGGTGAGAATTACACGAACCCTCAGTTGGACCTCGGCGCGGCACATCAGGTGGGCCGGTATGGTTCGGTTGAGATAAAAATCGCTGGCGATGCTGAGAACACCTCGATTCACATGAGTTCACCTGAGTACCCGGATCAGACGGATGTCATGTCGATGTTGCTGTTCGGCAAGCCGACGAGCGCGATGTCTGAAACAGAGGGTGAGAGTGGGGCGGGGTTGTTGAGTGCAGCGATGGCGAGTGTGGGTGGCCAAGCCGCTCGCTCCACCGGCGCTGCATTCCTGCAAAATGTTCAGATCGATCCAGGGTCTGGCTCTGTAAAGGTCGGATTTCCGCTCACAGACAAGGTGTACCTCTCCATCGAGCGGGTCCGCCCAGAGGCGGACACAGACAATATGACCCAAGCCGCCATTGAGTGGCTGCTGTCTCGTGCCGCCTATGGTGAGGTTGTGACCGGTGACCGAGGAAAAACCTCAGGCGATGTGTATCTGAGATGGCGGTTTTAAGGCAACTTCATCGTCGGTGGGCAAGCCCGGTTGACCCAGCCGGGCTGGTCTTTATTCGGCGTGGGTTCGGGCTGATTATGGCCGCGGAGATGGTGCGATATCTGGCGCTTGGCTTTGTTGACGCCTACTATGTTCAACCTCAGTTTCATTTTAATACGGTTGGTTTTGAGTGGCTTCGGCCCCTTTCTGCAACAGGTATGATGGCGTTGTTTGTCGGTGTGGCCATGGCTGGATTGAGCATGGTGTGGTGTACAGTGGCACGCTTTGGGGCCGTCGTTTTTGTTTTAGGCTTTGGTGCCATATTTCTGATGGACCAGGCCTATTATCAAAACCACCTGTATTTGGTTTTGCTTGTGGGCGTGTTTTTCGCCTTGGCCGATGTTCGGGCCGACAGAATGGCTGCAACCTGGATGGTTGACCTTTTGCGTCTTCAGGTCGGGGTGGTCTATGTTTTTGGTGGCCTGGCCAAACTCAATTCAGACTGGATGGCGGGTCAACCCTTGACCCAGTGGATGGCCATGCGCGGAGATTGGCCTGTCATTGGCCATTTGCTTGGGCTGCCACAGACCGGGCTTGTCATGTCATGGGCGGGGCTGGTGGTCGATTTACTGATTGTTCCGCTGCTGCTTTTCAAGCGGACACGGTTTTCTGCTTTTATTTTGGTATTGGTCTTTCATGCCTTCAATGCACTTCTGTTTAAAATTGGGGTGTTTCCAATAACGATGGTGCTGCTCACGACGGTGTTTCTTGGGGTGGGAGGGGTGCGGATATCTCCGGTTTTACCCATATCCAGAAGCCATAGCCCTCCGTGGTTGATGGTCGTCGTGGCCCTTTGGATGCTCGGCCAGATAACAATCCCCATGCGTCCTTGGCTTGTCCAAGGAAACCCCAGCTGGAATGAGTTGGGGCATCGGTTTTCATGGCGTATGAAGCTGCGGAGCAAGGTCGGTCGAATCCGATTTCATGGGTTGGATCGAGAACGTGGTACCCATAAAGTCATTGATCCATCCGTGGAATTAAGCCTTTATCAGCGCAGAAAGATGGCCACGCGCCCCCAACTCATCCTAAAATATGCCCATCACTTGGCCGAGGTCTTGAAGTCTGAAGGCAGTGGTGTATGGGCGATTCATGTGGATGCCCAGGCATCGCTAAACGGCAGGGCCACACAGGCGCTGATCAATCCTGAGATTGACCTCGCTGCTGAAACAGCTTCCGAGCAGGCGAGGTGGGTGGTCCCGATTCGGCCCTAAGTCCAGGGCAGTCTGCGCGGTCACACAAGACCGTTACCTTAGACACTTGTGGGAAGGCCTCAAGATATGCTTTTGCTGCAGTTGTTGGTGTCGAAGGTGCGATGGCCAAGACGGTGGACGGGCTGAGGCTTTGCGCCCGGGCGGCGCTGATCGCGTCGATTTTCTCGACCAGCAGTAAGATGCCTTGTGTGCTCGTGACCCCTTCCACCAAGATGCCCTCAACTTCGCCTGCCTCGATTAACGTCGCTTTTGGTGAGGGAGTGGTTTGCACTATTGCCGGTGCAGATGCCGGGCCATTACAGGCGAAGATCAATAACAACCAAGTCATTTTTGGCCCAAGCTGAGGTGAATCAATGCTTCGATATTGCCTTTTTTGGCCCCAGGGATTGGGGAGTCGATAACGCCGTGAGACACAGCCCCCCCGGCCTCGGCACTGGCCACAACCTTTGCGATGGCTGCTTGGCGAAGGGATTCATCCCGAACGACCCCACCTTTGCCGACCGATTCGCGTCCGACCTCAAATTGAGGCTTAATGAGCAAAACTGCCTCAGCACCATGGCTTGCCAGTCTTTGAATCGCGGGGAGGATTTTAGTGAGGGATATAAAGGACAGATCCCCAACGATTAAACTCACAGGCTCAGGTAGGCTTTCGAGGTGGCGGGCGTTGGTGCGCTCCATCACGACAACTCTGTCGTCAGTCCGCAGGCTCCAGGCCAATTGCCCATAGCCGACGTCGATTGCGAATACCTTGGCTGCACCCCGCTGAAGCAGGCAATCTGTGAAGCCGCCGGTTGATGCACCGAGGTCTGCACAAACCCTTCCGGTGGCATCTACCCCAAAGGCCTTGAGAGCCGCCTCGAGCTTTAGGCCGCCGCGGCCTACGAATGGAATCGGGTTTGACTTGAGCCTTAGGGCGGCATCCGACGACACTTGTGTTCCTGGTTTGTCCTTGGGGCAGTTGTCCACCAGGACAACACCGGCACGAATCAGGGACGAAGCTCGGTGTCTGGAGTCTGCCAACCCACGGTCGACCATTAGCTTATCCAGGCGTACTTTGGCCATTGGCTTAATGGTCCCGGTCGACTGTGAAGTGGGCTAGGGCCACAAGAAATTCTGGATGGGGCAGTCCGGAGGCAGCATCTAGGGCCTCTTCAAGCAAAGATGCTGCTTTCAGCTTTGTTTGCTTGATGCCCATCAACTTGACGTAGCTGGGTGGACCATCATCGCCCTCGTCCTCATCAGCATCGAGCACATCGTCAGCCATTTGAAAAGCCAGGCCAATCGCTGAGCCGTATCGGGAGAGGCAATCTAGCTCTCTGGGCTTTGCCCCCACCGCGATTCCGCCAAGTCTGACCGAGGCCAAGATGAGTGCGCCGGTTTTACCGCGGTGTAAACGCATGAGGGCCTGAATGTCATCCACGGGCCCACCCATGCCAATGTCTGCGGCTTGACCACCAATCATGCCCTGGTGTCCGGCGGCCTTGGCCAGCTCTGCAATTAGGGCCACGACTATAGTGGGTGGGAGCGGTGCATTGGCAAGTATGGAGAATGCCTCGGTGAGCAGCGCATCGCCGACCAAAAGTGCAGGTGCTTCGCCATAGGTGATGTGGGTGGCGGGCTGGCCGCGCCGTTCATCGTCATCATCCATGCATGGCAAGTCATCATGAACAAGCGAGTAGGTGTGAATCAACTCCACAGCGGCGCCCACAGCAATCACCCCGTTGGATACGTCAGCGCCGAGTGCGCGGGCGGCAGAAAAGGCGAACAAAGGCCGTATTCGCTTGCCGCCGGTACCGAGAGGGTGTTTGGCGGCTTGTTGAAATAAGGGTGGCCATGCATCCTGAAACCGAAGGTCAAGCGTGGCTTGGACAGCTTCCGTTTGGGCGGCACACCAGTCAGGAAATCGCATATTGCTCAACCTGCGGGCGTTTCGACGCCATCTTCTGGGGTGGGCTCCTCTGGCGCATTGCAGGCGATAAAGTCTTCCGGTTCCTTAAGCGAGGCCATGCCCAATCGCTCAGCGCCGGCATCTCTCGCCATATCCAGTGCGGCGACAACCAAGGCATAGTTTGCGTCGGGGTGTGCATCGACGAAAACCACCTTTTTGGCCTTGGAGCGAATCCGCTTTTTGAGGCTCTCTGCAAGGTCCTCAGCCTCAAAGGGCGTGCGATTCAAAGTCATGCTCCCATCCAAGCAGACAGCCAGTAAAAGCTGGTCTTGGGGCATGTCGTCTTCTTGCTCAACCGTCTCGGTTTTGTCCGGGAGGTTGACTGCAATCTCGCTGATGGTGATGGGTGTGAGCACCATGAAGATGATGAGAAGGACAAGAACAACGTCGATCAGTGGGGTGACATTAATATCGCACTGGGCATCTTTCTTTCCAGGGATTCCAGTAAATTTTGCCATGTTTAGTCGGTCCCCTTGTCGCCTTCGACTGCGAGCAACATGGTTGTCATGCCGCCGGAGTGGATGATGTCCATGACTTCGCGTACATCGCGCCATGTGAGGTTCTTATCGCCCTTGACCAGCAGGGAGCGGTCGGGTTTTTCCTGATACGCCTCGTTGATGTCGTCAATGAGTGCGTCCGGCTCGGTTCGACTGATGTCGACGAAAATCTCGGGCATGGTCCTTGGGACTTTCATGCCTTCAGGGACCACAATGTTCCGCACCTCTCCGGCCTTGATGGAGACGACCAAGTGTTGCCCTCCATCTCGGACTTCTGTACCGGTTTTGGCGACAGGCAAGGGGACATCAACACCAGATCCAAGAAGATGGGTGATCACCATGAAGATGATCAGCAGCACCAAAACCACATCCACCAAAGGTGTGACGTTGATGTCGGCCATTGGGCCGCCCTTCTTGCCTCCAACTTTCATGCCCATGGTTCAGTCCTACTCTGCGCTGCCAGCGCTGGGAATGATTTGCTTCTCGCACCAATCTAAAAACTCTTGGACTGATACGGACATGTCGTCGGTGATTTCGTCGATCTTTCCATTGAAGTAGTTGAACAGCCACACACCGATGATGGCCACGGTGATGCCGATAGCGGTAGTGATCAAGGCCTCGGCGATACCAGATGAAATGGCTCCAAGGTCACCACCTCCCGCTTCTCCCATCATTTGGAAGGCGTTGATAATTCCGAAGATGGTTCCGACCAGCCCAACAAAGGGTGCCGTAGCGCCGGTCGTTGCGAGCATGTTCATGCCCTTTCGCAGTGAGTGAGACTCGGTGACCGAGATCCGCTGGAGGGCGCGTTCGGCGGCTTCGACACCGTATCGATCGGGCATGGCCACAAATTCGGTCAAGCCAGCGGACAACATATGTCCTAAATAAGCCTGGGCGAACTCCTCTTTTTGGCAGACCTTCAAAGCGCCGGCTGCATCTGATTTAGACAGCGGACCGGCGACCTCTCCAGCGAGCAATCGAGATTGCTTGCGAGCCTTGGCGAGGGTGAACGCACGTTCAATCGCAACATAAAAGCACCAGACGGCCATTGCCATCAGGACAATAAGGACGACTCGGACGGGTGTTCCGGTGGCTGCCCAAAGGGCTTGTGGAGTAAAATGCATGGAATCCTCACTTCAACTTGAAACGTAGGGAGAGGATGAATTGAGCTTTTACAGCTCGACCATCGTCTCTCATGGGGTAAAAACGCCAGCCCCACGCCGCCTGCTTGGCTGCGTCGTGGAACACCTTGGGACACTTCTCGATCTTGATCTCGTAGGGCTTCCCTTTTTCGTCGATAAAGAATCGAACTTGGCAGGAGCCCTCGAGTTGTAATTGTTTGGCCGACTTGGGGTATTTTGGCTTGACCCGGCGCTTGGCTTTGACCTCAGACCAGTGGACCGCCCTGATGCCGGTGCCGCCGAGTTGACCGCCCAACACGCCGCCGATGACGCCGCCGATGACGCCGCCGACAACACCGCCTTCTACGCCGCCCTCTACACCGCCCTCGACACCCACAGCATCACTTTCGACCACTTCATCCGGGATTTCCTCGGGTAAATCGGTGGGCTCAGGCTCCACTTCGCGTGGGGTCTCCTTGGGCTCGACTTTCTTCTCTTTCTTAATCTTTTTCTTGGATCCACCGCCGGCAGGAGGCGGGGGAGGCGGGG
>OBJC01000108.1_pt1 | contig 15720 bp, 10 predicted proteins | sample 1481521 | NCBI WGS metagenome assembly OBJC01 (sample SAMEA2341961, study PRJEB22496) | metagenome | biome: marine; feature: hydrothermal vent; material: water | place: Pacific Ocean | collected 2011/2012 | reverse complement strand
CGACGACCGCCCCCCAAGGCGGTAAACATGCCCCGCACACCATGGGGAATGCCAATGTGGTTCGTACTCGTCGCCATCTTTTCTTCTGCTGAGGCCGAAGCCTCTTGCGCACACTTGGTCCGTCGGGCAGTGGCCTCATCATCGACCACACTGGCCCGAAATTTCGTCAGCTTGGCAAAATGTAGCCCCGAAGAGGCCGAGGCCAACTTCGACTCCCTGCTCCCCCGTGCGAAGAATGTAAACGCACTTGTAGGGCTCAGCATGGCAGCCATTGAGACCGATGTTTGGAACCCGGTATGGAAGGTCTTGTCTCACGATGCGCTCGATTACGAAATGAGGGACCAAGTCGCCGAGGCCATTGGCGCTAATTGCGCAGAAAACCCAAAAGTCGTCACATTCTTGAAGGGCGCATACCTGGCGCTCCGAGATTTAGAGTTCCAGCAATGGGATGACGCCCTCGTGTCGTGCACGGATGATGGCTGGGCAGAATGGCTCAAACAACAAGCCGAAAAGCCTCCGCAAAGCATGTTTGATGAAAAATACAATACGCTTCTCAGTGTGCTCAACACACGCCTCGGGCCAGAGGCACTTCCAATCTTTTCGCAGGCCGCCATCAAGGCCGCAAACAATGGGCCATTCGACGCCATCTTGATGCAAATGGAATCGGCAGTTCAGCCAGGAATCGGCCAGCCAGTCCATCCCGAAAGCAAGAAAAAACTCGAGGCGTCATTGGTTGAGATCGCCTCTAATGTCAATAAGGAAAAGGCACGTTCAGTTGCTGACCGATTGGCGAATGCGGGGGCCACACAGGCGGCTGCAGGCCTTCTGCCAAAAGTGTATCCAGACCTTATGGATTCTTCAGGCCGCTTTTTATATGGCGCTGCGAGCATTGAACGGGCCAATTGTGCCGGCGAAAAAAAGGTCGTTCTCCATGTGGCAAGAGTTGAAGAACCCGGCACACGCTGGATCATCCTCGACGATGTTCGCCCACCACTCAGGTCGGTCAAACCAAGACTTGGCAAGTGCAGCCCTGAAGGCGATGAATGGGGTGTTTCCACGACCCCCACACCGGTCGCCTCCTCTAAGGCAGTTGATAAGTGGATCGACGGCCTCGAGGCCCAATGGGCAAGCAAAGGCTACGCGGTCTCCGTCCGAAAAGAGAAGACCATAAAATTGAACTAATGGCCCGCTCCCATAGCGCTTTGGTCATCTTCCCTTGACATGCCAAGAGGAATGGGTTCAAATAGAATCTAGGTGACAGTCTGGCTACGCCGATTGTCTGCCGAATCCCCGCTGTTAGAAGCCGTCAGCGCTTCAATTCCATCTGCCGAAAAAGGACCCAAACATGGCCCGCTCCTTGACCATCAAGCACGAAGAAACCCCATCCACCTCTCTGATTATGACCGGATTTCTTGTCTTGTCTTTTGGCTGGCTGGCCGCCACAGCGATTTTCGCAGCCACCGCTGACGCCAGACCTGTCGGCCCCACACAACTCATCGCTGAGTAGGGCCAAGCCCTCAGAGCAAACTCATGCGCGGATTTGGCGGAATGACCGACGCCATCGACACCTTGCTGGCCACCGCCGGCGTGTCGGTACCGACTTGGTTTTTCCCGGCGCTACTGGCAATTGGCTTTGCCTTTCTGTTCCCCCATATCCGCCAGAATCAACGTACCCAGCGGGCCCGCGAACGCATTCAACAGCGAGCGGAGCAAGGTGGAGGCACGCAGCCCGCCTTTCGCGAGGAATTGCTCGAGCTCGCAAACGGTCACCCAACCACCCTGCTGGTCATCGCCACAGAGGCCTACAAACGAGGACTGCTTCAGCTGTCGAAAACCGCGCTCACAGCGCTTGAACGAACCGGCAAGCACAAGGGTGATGCCCGCCTTCTTCGAAAGCAACTCGACGGTCCACCGCGCGTGCACCCACAGGCTGAAGTCGCAGCCATCGAAATGCTCTGTTCTCAGGGTTTATTCATCATGGCCACCAAACGCCTAGACCGAGCAAAACAAGACTGGCCAGGGCTTGAAATTTGGGATGAGCTTAGAGACAATATTTTAAGCGAAGAGTAGATTTGTTCCCGCCATCTGCGCTCAACCTGACTGCAGGACTCCCAAGAAATATTTACCCAAAGCCAAGTTCGTTGAGGCCACTGCAAATGAATGGCCAAAACCTATGGAAAACTTCTTGCTCTTTGGGGCCTGACGTGTTCTTTTCGTGTTCTTGGTGAGGGGGTGTTTTGACACTTGGGCTCGCCATATTCAACCCAAACAACAGGGAATGGCTAGACCGTGCCAGATGGACTTGACCAACAGCGGATGCAACCCGTACACCCCGAGACAATTCTGGTCATCGACCAGGTGGAGTTGCGTGCGCGCCAAATAAAGCACGCGCTGCGTATCCCCTCACGGCAGGTATTCACTGTACCCACCGCCAGAGAGGCGCTCGCAGCAATCTCCGACACGCTTCCAGACCTGATCATTGCCCACCTGGACATCGATGATCTCAGCGGCATCCCTTTGCTGGAAACCCTCCGAGACCGCGCCCCCGGCATCCCCATCATTGCGTTGAGCGAAAACGACAGCGCCAAACTCGGTGCTGCCGCAACTCGTGCGGGTGCCTCCAGCGTCCTTACGACCCCTCTCGACCAGGGCCGATTACGGCAGTCCACCGCCGAGGCCCTCACCCTAAGCCAGAGCGTACGAGACTTAGAGCGCGCCCGCCAACATGTGCGTGACCGCCACGGTTTCTCCCAGATGTTGACCCAGAGCCCACGGATGCTCAGGGTATTTGATCAAATCCGCGCGGTGGCCACCACAGACGCGACCGTCCTCGTCCTCGGCGAAACCGGCACCGGAAAAGAACTCGTAAGCCGTGCAATCCACCAACGGAGCAGGCGCCGGGACCAGGCATTCATCAGCATCAATTGTGGCGCCTTCACCGAAACCCTGCTCGAAAGTGAACTCTTTGGTCACGAAAAAGGCAGCTTCACCGGAGCCGCCGGACGCCGTAAGGGCGTGTTTGAGATGGCTGACAAAGGCACCCTCTTTTTAGATGAACTTGGCGAGACCTCCCAAAATGTCCAAGTCAACCTGCTCAGGGTTCTTGAGGAGATGTGTTTTCGGCGTGTGGGCGGTCACGATTTGGTAAATGTCGACACGCGTATTGTGGCCGCTACCCATGCAGACCTTGAAAGAAAGACCCACGAGGGCGCCTTCCGTGAGGACCTCTTTTATCGGCTCAACGTATTCCCCATCCACCTGCCGCCACTGCGTGAGCGCCCCGAGGACATCCCCCTGCTCGCACGGCATTTTCTCTCTGATGCGGCCAAAGACTATGAACTTGAAACGCCCGAGTTGAGCCCGGAGGCCATGCTGGCCATCACAGCCCATCGCTGGCCCGGAAATGTTCGACAGCTTCGCGCCCTGTGCGAGCGATGGGTAATCGTAGCAGCCGGGCGCACGATTACACTCGATTTACTGCCGCCAAATATGCAACCCGGTGCCAGCCGCGTCGACCAATACGGAACGACACCTTTGCTCACCATCGACGAAAATGTCCCCATGAAGCATGCCGTGGGCAGGGCCGCAATACAAGTCGAACGCACCTACCTTCACAGGCTCCTTCGGCGGCATAACGGCCACCTGATCAACACCGCGAAGGCGGCAGGGATCACCCGACGCACCCTGTACACCAAAATGAAACTTTATGGCCTCGACGCAGCCGACTATCGCCGAGCATGAGCGCGTGGCCCTTCCTTTTGCTTCTCAGCCTCGGCTGCGCCAACAAGGAAGCGCCCGACCGCTCTCCGGTTAATCTCCAAAGCGGCTCCCCAATGGCCGGAGTGGCCGAGACCGACATCGACTTCCCCATGGGAGCGCCCCTCGGAGGATACTCGAACCGATGCGACTATCTTGGGCGAAATGGCGCCTTCGACGCCCGAAGAAGTGCCTATACCGTCTCTTGGTCCTCGAGTGCAGGCATCCAAACCCGTTCACGCGCACAGGTTCTTTGGCTAAACAACGGAGACCAAGACCTGGTACTCATCAAGGCTGATGTCATCTACAGCTCCGACAAGCTGGTCCGGACCGTCGAGCAACAACTTTCGGCCGCAACCGGCAGAACACTCGAAGGCCGCGTGGTTCTCACCACCAGCCACACCCACAACGCCCCCGGAAACTTCTCAGACTCTTATCACTTTTACCTGGGAGGTGACCGTTACAACGAAGAGGTGTTTCAACGTTTTAGCACCTCACTGGTGGATGCGGCCCTCGACGCTTGGGACACCATGCAGCCCGCGGCGATCGGTATGGGTGTGACCAAAAACTGGGACCCAGAAGACCGCGTCTATTCCGACCGTCGCGTTGAAAATGATGAGCTCGTGGTTTGGGATGACCACACACCGGGCAAAAAGAAGGACCCCAAACTGTGGCTCATCAGAGTCGACACCGCGAGCGGCGACCCCATGGGCGTCTTCTTCAACTTCGGCATGCACGGCACCATTTTGGGCGCGGCTAACGCCATGGTCTCCACCGATGCTTCGGGCCATGTCGAGTATGCCTTGGCCGAACGCTTCGATAGCCCCATCGTGATCTCCCACTGGCAGGGCAGCGGCGGCGACCAGTCCCCACGGGGCACCGACGAGGGGTACGCACGGCTCGAAAGCATCGGCGAATATGCGGCCGACGCCATTTACGACCTGTGGGCCGCCACCCCGACGAGCAACAATCCCATCATGCTCGAGACCGTCACCCACTCCATCCCCGAGGGCCTCGAGGAGATTAGCGTCAATCGCCCAAGCACCAAAACGCTTCACTATCTTCGCTACTCAGAAAGCCGAGACGCAGACCTCCTCATTTACAATTCTGATGGCTCCATCCGCACCCCGCTGGATGAGTTTAACGCCCAATACGGCGGCGCTTTTTGTGGCTATGAAGACCCGCTAATTTCCGTGGGCACCATCGGAACAGATGTGTTCCCCTATGACGCATGCATGGATGTGGAGTTGATGTCTTGGGTCATCGCAGGGGTGTTTAAGCTCGAGGCCGACTCGGTCCCCGTCCCCTTGCCTTCCTCAACATCTGCGATGACAACCGCCGCACGCATTGGCCCTATCGACATCCTTCAGCCCGATGGAAGTATCGACCATGACAACGCCTATTTGAGTTTCTTTCCAGGTGAGACAACTCAAATGTTCAACGAGCAATTCACGCGGCGAGCAGCGGACGAGCTCGGCCTAGATAATGTCTTTCCGGTTGGCTACGCCCAAGACCACGAGGGCTACCTCCTCATCCCTGAGGACTGGCTAATGGGCGGCTATGAGCCAAACATCAATATCTGGGGCCCATTGCAAGCGGAACACATCATGGAGGGCAACCTCGACATGATTGGCAGCCACCTCCTCAGCAACCGCCTCGAGCCACAAGACGCCACAGGAGCGTTTCCTGGCACAGCCTACCCCGTCCGCCCCTTGCCCATCACGGCACTCGACACCACCCCCTCGGCGGGCACCACTCCCAGCACTTTGCCAGACGCATTCTGGACACCGCTCGACCTGGAGATTCAAACCCAGCCCAGCCCCACACTCAAGCGGGTCCAAGGAACTGCACAGTTCGTCTGGGAAGGCGGCGACCCAGCGGTAGACCTGCCCCGCGTGGTACTCCAAACACGTATGGATGACATCTGGACCGACGTCCAGACCCTGGCTGGCCGACCGGTGTCAGACACCTTGCCAGATATTCTGAGCGCCCACACACCCGACCCTCTGTACCCATATGACGCCACCCAAACCCACACATGGTGGGCAGGCTGGCAGGCGGTCGGCCACAGCGGCACACGAACGGACCTCCCAACAACCACCTACCGCCTCCAGGTCACCGGTCATATCGCCCAGGGCGAACGGTCCGAATGGCCTTACGACACCGTTGAATACACCATCAACTCAGACGCCTTCACTCTCGAACCCGCAGACATCAGCCTCAGCCTTGATGAGGACGGTGTCTGGGCGCACATTCAGGCGCCGCCCCACGGATATAGACTCATCGATTTAGAGGGCAGCTCAACAGGCCCAAACCCCGTCCACGAAGCAACCCTGTACTGGATTATGGCCAACGGGAATACCATCGAGGATGAGGCCATTGGGGCGGTCATCAGTGGCCGGACTTTCTTTGCCAGCCTTCCCCCCGATGACGCAGTGGCCATGACGGTCACCGACCCCGACGGCAACACAGGCACCATGGAACTCGAATGAAAAAGTTTATCGCGGTTGCAGGAAATATTGGCGTTGGCAAAAGCTCAATGGTTGAATTTCTAAGTGAGCAATACGGCTTCGAGCCCATCTATGAACCGTTTATGAACAACCCGTACCTGGACGACTTCTACAAAGATATGAAATCCTGGGGGTTTCACAGCCAACTTTACTTCCTCACCCACAAATTCAAGCTCCATATGGCACTCAACACCCGGGCGAGCACCGTCGTTCAAGACCGCACGATTTACGAGGATGCAGAGATATTCGCGACCAACCTTTACAAGAGTCGGTACATCAAAAAACGCGATTATGAGACCTATATGGAGCTGTATCAGACCATGAAAGGTGCACTTCAGCCTCCCGACTTAATGATTTATTTGCGCTGTTCAGTCGGCTCCATTCGCAAGCGCATCAAGCAACGTGGGCGGGCGTCTGAACAAGAGATTCCCACCACATATCTTCGGCGGCTCAACACCTTATACGAGGATTGGATCGGTCGATATGATGCCTCTCCGGTACTCGTCTGGGATTCCGAGCGAATGGATTATCTGACCGACATTGTCGACAGAATCGAATTCAAGCGGCAAATAGAAGCAATGCTGTAAAGCTCCGGCTCAATGCACCCAAACCAGACCGCGCCGCCCGTCGATCGTGACCCACTGCCCATCTTTTAGCCGCTGGGTTGCAGCGCTAATGTTGACCACAGCTGGAAGACCATATTCACGGGCGACAACCGCACCATGGCTCAACATCCCGCCCAACTCCATGACCACACCACCCGCCTTCAAAAACAGGGGCGTCCACCCGGGGTCTGTGGCCCGGGCAACCAATATCTCGCCGGCCACAAGATGGTCGCCCTCCGCCAAGCTTCGCAACACGCGAACCTTACCAGACACCACCCCCGGGGATGTCCCGATACCCTGCAACCTCAAGCCCGCCGGCTCCTCTTCTAGGGCCTCTCCCCCCACCAAAAAGTTTGGCGGCTCGTCTCCAGCAGCTCGCCGCTCGCACTCCTTGACCCAAGCGGCGCGCCGTCCATCTACCTGCTTTTGGGCTTGCGCTGTATCGAGCGAACCGCCCACCAAGCCCTCAAGCTCATCGGCCTCTAAGAAGCGAATCTCCACACCGGTGATGGCTTCAATTTGCTGGAGTTGACCGGACCAAGCGCACAACAAGCGGTCAAAGCTAAACCGCTGATCTTCACGCAACAGCAAATATGTCTGAGTCAAAGACAGAACTCGCCGCATCCAAGGGCCGAGCTTTGCGGTCGCAACCAATGCTCGAGTGGCTTGGGTTTTGGCCATTCGCGCCGGGTCTGGATGCTGCGCTGCGGCCTCTGCCAACACCTCGACCATCGCGGGCTCCTCTTTCCATCGAGAACTAAACAGCTCCCAAGAAGACCCTGCCCGATGGCCGAAAGCTGCCAAAAAGTCCTCCATACTCAGCTGCCCCCGCCCTAAACACCACAAAGCCTGGTTGGACCGAACCGTCCAACTCTCTTCAGTTGGGCGAAGCACATCGCGCACCAGGGCGCCATGACCCTGAGCAGCCAAAGCTGCCTCCACCAATTGGTAAAGCAGGTTTGCGTACAGCAAACTCATCACATGAATACCGATATATCGTCGAGCGAGGGCCTTACAGCGTTCAGCCCGCGCCATGGCAGTTTTCAAGTCGGGCGCCAGTTTGGACAAGCCGGGCAATGCGTCATTCAGGTCGGACTCAAAAGCACGCCAACGTCTTGGATTTGAGAAAATACCCGGGGCAAACAAGCGCCATCGCCTGGCTTTAAGTGTCTCACGGATCACCCTCCGGTAAACCCCGAAGTCGGGCCACTGGGCATGATGCACCCGCCACCTCTTGGCTTCATTATCAGGCAATAGTTCCATGATAAACTGGGGCGGCGGGGCTCCAGGAAACTTGAAAGCCAGGTGGCGAAATATTGTGATGTTCAGATAGGGTGCAAACCGAATGAGCTGAGCAGCCTCACCCCCACCAAGCATCTGGCGCTGTGTCTCAGGGTAGCCGATAAACTCCTCGAGCAGGCCACCCACAAGAGACCAGCCCAAAGGCGTAGCAGGCTCCGTCCAACGCTCTCCGATAAAGCGCCGGGTCCATAATGCGGGACCAGATCGGCGAACTGGGGGTACTGAGGTGATGGGCCGGGACTGTAAAACCACAAAACGGCCGTCGTCTCCGAGGGCCCACTCTACGTCCTGCGGGCATCCCATCTCGCTCTCTGCCTTCAGACCGATTTTACACAGACGCAATAGCATGGGGTGAAGCAGTTTTGGCGCTTTCACATCACCAACAACCACGGGTTCGACCACCAGGCCATTATCACCCAGCACCCACTTTTCTGATTGATGCCGAACCTGGTCTTCAAGCACCTCCAAACGCAAGGCGGCGAGAACCCGCTGGATCGGTCGGGGACACCGCCTTGGACGCCGGACGACATAAAAATCCGGAACCAAAGCACCTTGGACGACAGGTGCAGCCTGGCCCCATGCGGCCTCCACCGTGATTTCACGCCAAGAACCACTCAGCGGGTTGATGGTGAACATCACTCCAGCACACCGGGGCTCGAGCATTGGCTGAATCAACACTGCCATCCCTACACTGCGCCCAACACCGCGACTGTCGGCGTATGCCCGAGCGGTGACCCCAAAGGCTGAGGCCCAACATTTAAGCAAGGCTGCTTCCATCTCCCTTCCGGGCCGAGCCCCTATGATGGTCTCAAACTGCCCAGCCCAACTCGAGGTCGCCCCATCCTCCTCGATAGCACTGGACCTCACGATCAACCGAGAGCCCAGTTTGTTTGAAGCCGTCCGAAGAAGCGCTGCCAAGCCTGGAGGCAAGACTGCCCCCAAGATCACGGCAGCCATCCCATCGCCCTCAGCTTTCAAACCGGAGACAAATCCCTCAAAAATCGAGACTGGCACCACGAAGCCTGGCACCACCGTGACCCCCGCGGCCGCAAGACGAGCAAGGGATGCAGCTTTTCCGCCGACGGTCTCGAAATCGAGTGCTCGGGGATCATCGAGAGGAATCAGTGGGTCCACCCACTGTCCGTAGCGCATCGTGGTGTTAGCAGCGATAGGCAACATGGAGAGTCAAATGTCTGCAGCCGACGGCACTTTTTCAACCCCTTCCCCGACCAACGAAGCCGTCTTAAGCTACGCACCCCACTCCGATGAGCGAGCCAGGCTTGAGGCCGAGGTGATGCGGCAACTCGGTGAAGTGGTCGAGATTCCATGCGTGGTGGGCGGCGAAGAAATATTCACCGGAAACACCGTAGACATCACCAACCCTGGCGACCACAACCACGTGCTTGCCAGAGCGCATATGGCTACCCCAGAAGTCATCGAACGCGCCATCACTACCGCGCTTAAGGCTCAAGCCGACTGGGCTGCCCTCCCCTGGCAAGACCGTGCAGCGGTGCTACTCAAGGCCGCCGACCTCCTCGCCGGACCGTGGCGCGACCGACTCAACGCGGCAACCATGCTCGGCCAAGGAAAGACCTGCCACCAAGCCGAAATCGATGCAGCTTGCGAGCTCATCGACTTTATGCGGTTTAACGCCAAGTATGCCCAAGACATCATGTCCATGCAGCCGGCCAGCAACAGCGGCATGTGGAACCGTGTTGACCAGCGGCCTCTCGAGGGCTTCGTCTTTGCCGTCACCCCATTCAACTTTACAGCCATCGCACTCAACCTACCCACTGCCCCAGCGCTGATGGGAAATGTCGTGGTCTGGAAGCCGGCGACAACCCAACTTCATAGCGCGTGGATAGGCTACCAACTCCTGATCGAGGCGGGCTTCCCTCCTGGCGTGATCAACTTCCTGCCTGGACGGGGCGCTGAAGTTGGCGATGCCGTCATCAAGCATCGTGCCTTAGCGGGGCTTCACTTCACAGGGAGCACCGGCGTCTTTCAGCATATGTGGTCCACGATTGGCGCCAATATCGGCAACTACGCCACCTACCCACGCATTGTCGGCGAGACCGGCGGAAAAGATTTTATCCTCGCCCATCACAGCGCTGACCCTGACGCCCTCGCCGTCGCAATTGCGCGAGGTGGCTTTGAGTACCAAGGGCAAAAATGCTCCGCAGCGAGCCGAGTCTACATTCCACGCTCTCTTTGGGCCGAAGTCTCTGCCCGGACCGTTTCCATGATCGAAGAAATGAAAATGGGTAACGTGGTCGATTTCAGCAACTTCTTGGGCCCGGTTATCGATGGGCGCGCACACCGAAAGCACACCGAATACCTGGAAATAGCTCGAAAAACAGGAAAAATCCTCACGGGTGGGCATTCGGATGGCAGCACAGGATGGTTCGTCGAGCCAACTTTGGTCCAGTTTGATGATCCTCATGCTCAGTTGATGAAAGAGGAGATTTTTGGCCCCATCGTTTCGGCGTTCGTGTACGAAGATGACCAATGGGACAAGGCGATAGCCCTCGTCGACCAGACCAGCCCATACGCCCTAACTGGAGCTGTTTTCAGCAATGACCGCTATGCGGTTAATCAGGCATTGCAGGGCTTGCGTCAGGCGGCTGGAAACTTTTATATCAACGATAAACCGTCGGGTGCGGTGGTGGGTCAACAGCCCTTCGGCGGGGCGCGGGCATCTGGTACCAACGACAAAGCTGGCAGCATTCTTAATATCCTCAGATGGGTGTCCCCCAGAACCATCAAGGAGACATTCGCACCACCTCACGATTGGAAGTACCCGTTCTTGGGTTGACAGTCCCGGTCAGCCAGATACACTACAATTGAACGGGGGGTCCGCGCTATGCGGCCTCCAACTGCCGAGCGCCCTGCGGGGCCAGCCAAAGGGTCTCACCCTTCGGACGGCGACCGGTCCTCTTTTTGACTGCCACTCGGCACCGCCCTTCAGGGCATCGTGGCCACGGCCACACCCCCGATCCATCTTGTCGCGCCTTTTCAGCGCAACAAAATGGAGCAACCCAAGAAAATGAATGCACGTCAGGCCTGACAACCCCCTCATTGTGCAGGGGGACGGCAAGGTTCTCGTCGAGACCAAGCACGCCAAATACGAAGAAACCCGAGATTTTCTCGGGCGCTTCGCCGAGCTTGAAGCCTCACCAGACCTTCTCCACACCTACAGAATCACCGCATTGTCTTTATGGAATGCCGCATCCGCAGGCATGAACACCTCGGAAATTATCGACGGTCTTCGTGAGCTGTCCAAATTCGATGTCCCGCAAAATATGCGCGACCAAATTACAGAGACAATCGACAAATATGGTCTGGTGAAGTTCATCCCTCACCCCGATCAGCCTGCAGAAATGATTCGTCTACAGTTCGCTTCTGGCTTCGTCGCAAAGTTGGTCGCCAACAATCCAAAACTTCGGGAATTCATGGTCGAGGATGGCCGCCGGCATTGGATGCTCGGTGGTGGGCACCGCGGTATTTTCAAACAACGCGCACTTCAAGATGGATGGCCAGTCGAGGACCTCGCGGGGTTTTTGCCAGGTGCACCCCTCAAAGTCGAACTTCGCGACACCATGGTGAGCAACGGCAAACCCTTTGTCCTTCGGCCCTACCAACTGGAGGCTGCATCCCGCTGGTACCAAGATGGGCAGCCATCCGGCGGCTGTGGCGTGGTGGTCTTGGCCTGCGGTGCTGGTAAAACCATCGTTGGTATTGAGGCGATGCGCCACGTTCAAAGCAGGACCCTCATTTTGGCCACCAACCAAGCGGCGGTCAACCAGTGGGTCCGCGAGATCATCGACAAAACCCATCTCACAGCCGATCAAGTTGGGGCCTACACCGGCACCATTAAAGAAATCAAAGACGTTACGGTCGCCACCTATCAAATCCTGACATGGCGACGCTCCAAGACCGCCAAGTTTGAGCACCTCCATCTGTTTGAAGACCATGATTGGGGCCTGTTAATCTACGACGAGGTCCACCTACTTCCTGCCCCTGTGTTCGGCGCAACCTCCGCACTTCAGGCCAGGCGTCGGCTCGGCTTGACCGCCACCTTGGTACGCGAAGATGGCCGAGAAGGCGATGTGTTCAGCTTGGTTGGCCCCAAACGCTACGACCTGCCATGGCAGCTTCTCGAGCAAGGCGGCTACATCGCCACCACGTCGTGTACCGAGGTCCGAGTTCCGTTTCTCAACGGTGCCCGCGAGCGCTATGAACGAGCAGACGAGCGCCAAAAGTTTAGAATCGCTTCAGACAACCCGGCCAAACTCCCGGTGTTGGACGACTTGGTCAAGCGTCACAAAGAAGACAACATCCTGGTGATCGGCACCTACGTCGACCAGCTTGTCGTGATTGCCCGACGCCTAAAGGCACCCCTGATCACCGGCAAAACCCCTCACGACGAGCGCGATGTGCTCTTTGAGGACTTCAGGACCGGACGAATCAAACTTTTGGTTGTGTCAAAGGTCGCCAACTTTTCCATCGACTTACCCGACGCCAATGTGGCCATTCAAATTTCGGGTAGTTTTGGTTCCCGCCAAGAAGAAGCCCAGCGCCTTGGCCGGATTTTACGTCCTAAAAAGAAAGAAGCCCGTTTTTACACCGTCGTTACCGCGGACAGCAAAGAGCAAGAATTCGCAATGAAGCGTCAGCTCTTTTTGACCGAACAAGGCTACCGCTACCACATAGATGAGCGAACTCAAGCTTAATTGAGACCGCCAAATGAGAACCAAAATGGAAAATTCAGAAAACCCAGGCAACACTGAACAGCCTGGAAACTCAGACAATAACGACCGCCGACGCAGACGTCGTAGACGCCGCAAGGGGCCACGCAGCAAGCAGCCAAACCAAGGCGGGCAACGCGGCGCCATGAAGCGAGACCTTTCTGGGCCTCCTGTAAACCTTCCCCCGACCGGGCACGCACCCAATCGCCGGATGGCAGTGCACACCTCTCGTGGCCGCCCAGCCAGCAGCACCAGCCGCCGCAGGCGATTTAGCCGCGCTGAAATTGAGCAATTGGCCACCTACCTCGGCGACCTGCCTGAGCAATATGTCGCCAATCTATATCTGGGGCTCGGCGGACAACCCGACCGGGTTCCCACCCGGGACAGAATGATCCAGCTCACAGCCAAGGCTTTGGGCCAAGGTGGTCGGATCACGTCATTGGTCCGTGGACTTCATCAGCGGGACCGCCAAGCCTTGGCGATTTTGGTTCAATGTGGCGGGCTGGCCCATCACGAAGAAATCTGCACCGAACTCACTTTGTCTCTGGGCGGTAGCGACAAGGAGTGGACCCGCATTTTAGGTACCTTGGGCCAACGCGGCCTGCTTGCAGCCACCGAGCAAAAAAAGGGGCACTTCTTTTATATGATCCCCCAGCCCGTGATGGCGCCACTGATCGACGGGCTCAAAGATGACCTTGGGCTTCCATCCTTCGAACACGAGGACATGCGGATTCTCAACCATTGTGCCTTCGCACCGCCCTTGGACTTTAGCTTTACGACCTTGGCGACCTACATTGATCAGCATCCCCCACGGCTCACCCAACGCCAGGAGATATTCAAGACACACAAAGAAGAGATGGATACGTTTTTCGCCCAATTGTGGGAACCGGACAGCGAACTGTTCAGCTTTCACATTGAGTTCTTGATGACCAACGGGATGGTTGAGCTCCGCGGAGACTCTCTCCACGTCAATCGTTCGGCCATCGAAGAATGGATTCAACTCGACCCGGAAGACCAGCGGGACTTGGTGTTTCACAGCCTGAACCGCCGGCTCCCTTCAGCTGAATGGCTTGTCTGGGCCATCTACGACATGGGCGGTGCCTGGGTCGCAGAACGACCACTGCAAGCACTTTACAGACGATGGCGGCGCGGAGAGGACTGGCGTGAACGCTACCGGAAAGGCCAGTGGTCCAGCCCAAAAACAGCCCAACGGGACTCATATAGCTTTGGCCCACTCACCGACGCCGGCATCTTGGAGTTGGGTCAATGGGGCCAAGAAAAATTCTATCGGCTCTCCAGCCGAGCCCTGCGCTTGGTTGAGCCTCCTGAAGATGAGGGATTCACCCAGTTTTACCTCACCCCTGCATTCGAGATCATGGCCCCCGCGGGTATGGCTCCAATCTTGTTTTTCAGAATCGGAGAGCTCGCTGAACTGACAGCTTGTGACCGGGCAAACACCTACAAAATCACCCAGGTCACCATTGAGCGTGCACTTGAAAAGGGGTGGCGACGGGAGGATATCTTTGAATTCCTTCGTGAAAACAGTCAGATTGGCCTGCCTGAAAATGTAGAGGACACCCTTCGTGGATGGTGCGGCCACCGCGGAGATGTGGAGTTTCACGACCTCACCATGCTTTCGATTCATCGGTCCCAGATCCGACGCCTCGAGACAAATCGAGCGATTAAGCCCTTCCTACTTCACCGCTTTGTCCCTGGATTATACGCAGTCGACCGCGCGCGCATGGAAGAGATCAAGCTCGCGCTCACCGATGGCGGGTTCTCAGTGTCACCTCAGGTTCGGGCTTATCCAGACGACCCAAGCGGGGTCGATGCGAGAAAAAGGCTACTCGACCTGGTCTCAGAGGCCAGAGCTGGGCGTGAGGATACATTCAGTCGCGCCCATGCCGCTGACACCGACCCATCCCTTGTCTCTCTCATACCTGGCACCAAGGCTACCCCCATCAAGAAGGGTCGCAGAAAGAAATCGAGCCTCCCGACCCGCCGGAGCCCGAGAGAGATTCAAGATGTCGTCGCTGGCGCCCTAAAAAGCAGCCAAAACATCGACATGATTTACGTCACGCGCTCCGAGGAACGCAAGCGCCTGACCGTTTCACCTGAGCGAATCGCCACCAACGCCCAAGGCCAACAAGTGCTGGTCGCGGCTGACGCTAAAACAGGTGGACGCTTCTCTTATCAACTGGCCCAAATCGAAAGAATGGACGCAGTCGGATAGGGTGGGCTAAACCCAGCAACATTACACGGATTTGAAATGTCGAAAGATGAAAAACGCAGCTTTGAAAAAGCACTCACGGACTTGGAAGAGCACGTCAGGCGCCTAGACGGTGGCGAGCTAGAGCTCGAAGCCTCACTCTCAACCTTTGAGTCGGGCGTGAAACTCATCAGAGAATGTTCAACGTTGCTGGACAACGCAGAGCAGCGCATCACAGAATTAACGGACACGCCCAATGCAGACCAAGCCCAGGGCTAAGCATCTGAATTTTTAGAATTCAGCAAGAACGGTGTGAACAACACACCCCCATGCCACACCCAATGATTCAGATTGGGCTATAAGGGAGCCGGCAAACCCCTAGGCGATTCATGTTTGAAACAGTTGGTCAAAACAAAAAAGCGAACGCCAAGCACCAGGCTGGCTCTTTTTTGCTGTCCATCGCGCTTAACGGTGGTTTTATCGGCATCATGGTGATCGCTGGGGCGACGGTCGCTGAAGAGGTTCTCGAAGAAGCACCCGTCGAGGTCGCATTTTTTGACTTATCTCCCAGATCGGAAGAGCACACGTCT
>OBJC01000107.1_pt1 | contig 15780 bp, 15 predicted proteins | sample 1481521 | NCBI WGS metagenome assembly OBJC01 (sample SAMEA2341961, study PRJEB22496) | metagenome | biome: marine; feature: hydrothermal vent; material: water | place: Pacific Ocean | collected 2011/2012 | reverse complement strand
CGGCATCCGCGTCGGCATCCGCGTCGGCATCCGCGTCGGCATCCGCGTCGGCATCCGCGTCGGCATCTGCATCTGCATCTGCATCTGCATCTGCTTCCACCGGCAAGCAAACCCCGTTTAGATCCTCGTTGCCATCACTGCAAGAACGCTTCTCAACCCCACACCCAATCAAGAGCACCCCCGCTACCGCCCAAGAAAATCGAAACATCTCACCTCCATTGCTATGAATTATGAACCTGAAGCAGCCATCCGTCAAAGTCGCTCCAAGCAATTTGATGAATCAGCCAGCCATTCCCATGCCGACTGGCCCAAATCTGTGTATAGGTTCGCCACATCAGGAGCAGTCATGAGCATGGACACCCTCACCACCATTCGCGCCTTCGCCACCAGCCGCCAGACCGTCGGTATCGACGATGCGAGCATTGCCCAGTTTTTGGAGACTGACCCAAGCTTGGTTCAAGCCATCAAAGATGCAGGCCTTTTGCACGCTCAACTCCAACAAGAGTTCCCTGTTCTTCTGGCCAGCGACGAGGCTGAGGCAGCCAAAGCGCTCCAGGAAGACTTCGTCAACTTTTACCCTGCGAACACCGTGAATCCATACATCACCCTGGCCGCCAAAGGGCCATGGATCATCACCACGCACGGCGCGGTTTTGCACGACAATGGCGGCTACGGAATGTTGGGCATGGGGCACTCGCCGACCGCCATCATGGACGCCATGGGCGAGACCCACGTGATGGCCAATGTTATGAGCCCAAGCTTCACCCACAAGCGTTTTTCGACCTTAATCAAGGCCGAGGTCGGCCAAACCCGTGGCTCATGTCCATTCGAACGATTCATCTGCATGAATTCCGGCTCTGAGGCCGTCACCGTGGCTTTTCGAATCGCCGATGTCAACGCCAAGATTCAGACCGACCCTGGCGCAAAACATGCGGGTAAAACCATCAAGATTATCTCTTTGGATGGCAGCTTCCATGGGCGCACCGACCGTCCAGCCCAGGCTTCAGATTCATGTAAGGCCGCATACCGAAATACCCTGGCCACCCACGCCAATATGGATAATTTGATCACCGTTGCCCCCAATGATGTGGCTGCGCTCCAATCTGCCTTCGCCAAAGCCGAGGCGGAGGGTTCATTTATCGAGCTGATGTTAATCGAGCCTGTGATGGGAGAAGGCGACCCTGGATTGGCCATGAGTCGCGCATTTTATGACTTGGCCCGCACCCTCACTTTAGCCCACGGCAGCTTATTGCTGGTCGACTCCATCCAAGCCGGCATCCGAAGCACAGGCTACCTCTCCATCGTCGATTATCCAGGATTCGAGGATGCCCAGGCCCCCGATATGGAGACCTACTCCAAAGCGCTCAACGCTGGACAATATCCTTTGAGCGTCTTGGCTTGTACCCCCCGCGCCGCCAATCTGTACGTGCGCGGTATTTATGGCAACACCATGACCACCAACCCTCGGGCCCTCGCCGTGGGCTGCGCAGTGCTGTCAAACCTCTCTCAAGCCACACGGAAAAACATCCAAGTTCGGGGCCAAGAGTTCCTTGAAAAACTGTCCGGGCTCATCACGGAGTTCCCCGGCCTGGTCACCAAGGTCCAAGGGACGGGCTTGCTCTTCTCTGCAGAGTTGGCACCCTCCATCGCCGTGGTCGGATTCGACGGTATCGAGACTTGGTTGCGTAAAAATGGCCTCGGCGTGATTCACGGGGGCGAAAACTCCCTGCGTTTCACCCCTCATTTCGACATCAGCTCCGCCGAGGTCGATCTGATTGTGGACCTGGTTCGCCAGGGCATCGCCATCTTCTCGCAGCCCACAAAAACCTCATAAACCCCGATGGATAAACACCCACAGTATCCAAATCTGCTTAGCCCCCTGACCGTGGGCAACATCACCTTGGCCAACCGGGTGTTGATGGGCTCGATGCATGTGGGGCTCGAGGAGGAATTTGGGCGGCTTGATAAGCTCGCAGCCTACTTTTCAGCACGGGCGGCTGGCGGTGTCGGCTTGATTGTCACCGGTGGAGTCGCACCGAATCTCGCCGGAGGAGTCAAGCCTTTCGCCGCAAAGCTCACCAATCGCTACGAGGTATGGAAACACCGGGTTGTCACCGACGCCGTCCACCAACAAGGCGGTCGCATCGCTCTCCAGATCTTGCACGCAGGGCGCTACGCTTACGCACCGTGGTTGGTGGCACCCTCTGCCATCAAGTCTCCCATCACGCCTTTTAAGCCGAGGCGGCTCTCCACACGGGGAGTTGAGGGCACCATCAGTGACTATGTCAACTGTGCGAGCCGCGCCCAGCAGGCGGGCTACGACGGCGTCGAGATCATGGGCTCGGAAGGCTACCTGATCAACCAGTTCATCGTCGCTAAAACCAATAAGCGAACCGACCAATGGGGCGGCGATTATAAGGCCCGAATCCGGTTCCCGATTGAAATCGTAAAACGCACACGCCAAGCAGTCGGTCCGGACTTCATCATCATTTACCGGCTCTCAATGCTGGACTTGGTGGCCAAGGGTTCGAGTTGGGACGAGGTGGTTTACCTGGCCAAAGCCATAGAGGATGCCGGCGCGAGCATCATCAACACCGGTATCGGCTGGCATGAGGCCCGGGTGCCCACCATCGCCACCATGGTTCCACGGGCAGCCTATAGTTGGGTCACACACAGGCTATATGGCGAAGTCAACCTGCCTTTGATCACCTCGAACCGAATCAATATGCCCGAGACCGCAGAGCAGGTCTTGGCCGATGGTCACGCCGACATGATCTCGATGGCGCGCCCGTTTTTAGCAGACCCAGCTTGGGTCCAAAAAGCGATGGCTGGCACACCCGAGGCCATCAACACTTGCATTGGCTGCAACCAAGCTTGCCTCGATCTGGTCTTTCAAAACAAAAGAGCCAGCTGCTTGGTCAATCCACTGGCTTGTTACGAAACAGAGTTGACCCTCACAAAAACCACAGCGCCCAAACGCATTGCAGTGGTGGGTGCTGGACCGGCCGGCTTGGCCTTCTCGACCACAGCAGCATTACGTGGTCACCAGGTCACGCTATATGAAGCAGCCCCTGAGATTGGCGGCCAGTTTAATATGGCCAAAAAAATCCCCGGCAAAGCAGAGTTTAACGAGACCCTGCGGTATTTTGAATACCAACTCAAACATACCGGGGTGGACTTGCGCCTGGATACAGCCGCAGACATTGAAACCCTCTCAGCCGACTTCGACATCGTTGTGCTCGCGACCGGGGTGCGCCCCAGGGCCATCACCATCGAAGGAATCCACCATCCGATGGTTCACTCCTATGTCGACGTCCTCGCGAACGATGCCAAGATTGGCCCCCGAGTGGCCGTGATCGGGGCCGGCGGAATCGGTTTTGATGTCGCAGAGTTTTTGAGTCACCCTGAAACCGAAAAAGCCCCCCAAGACGCCTACCTGGACACTTGGGGCGTAGACACCGAAATGCAGACACCGGGCGGCCTAAAAGATCCCATCGAGACCCCGCCACCCCGCGAAATTACCCTGTGCCAACGGCGTAAAGGGAAAGTGGGCGCAGGCCTGGGCAAGACCACCGGGTGGATTCACAGGGCAGCCCTGAAAAAACAACGCGTCACGCTGTTGGCTGGCTGCCAATACGAGCGTATCGATGACGAAGGCCTACACATCACCCGAGATGGCGTGGCCCAAACGCTCTGTGTTGACAGTGTTATCGTTTGCGCTGGACAGGTCTCAAAAAATGAACTTAAAGCGCCACTTATCGAAAGCGGGGTCGAGGTTCATATCATCGGAGGCGCCCACGAGGCCGGTGAATTAGACGCCCGCCGAGCATTCGACCAGGCCACGCGTTTGGCCGCCAGCATCTAAGCAAGGCTTGCTGGGCAACCTGGTAGCCAGCAGGTCTATTTCGGGGCGTTCTTGACGCCTTTTCGGGCGTTCTCTTTGTCCCGGCGTTTCTGACGCTTTCGCTCTCGGCGCTTCTCACGCTCTTCATCGGCCGCGGCCTCTAAGTTCAGGTGATCGCCGCCAGCATCTCGGCCCAAGTATTCCTTGTAAGTACCCGGAAAGTCCTCGATACCATCAGGGGTGATCTCCAAAATACGGGTGGCCACCTTTTCGACAAACCACCGGTCGTGGGAGACGAACAAAATGGTGCCTTCATAGGCGCATAAACCTTCTGCGAGGGACTGTATGCCCTCTAGGTCGAGGTGGTTTGTTGGCTCATCGAGCACCAAAACCGTGGGCGCGAGCGCACCCAATCGAACCAAAAGCAACCGGGCTGCCTCTCCACCAGAGAGCACATCGAGCTTTTTACCCATGTCCTCTTTATCAAACAACACCCCCGCGAGCCGAGCATAGATCCCGCCCAACCCTTCACCGGGCAAGGCATCCCACAAAAACGAGGTGATGTCGGCCTTGGGGTCGCCCATGGCCTCATGATGATCTTGGGGGAAATACCCAGGATGGACCTCGAAGCCCCATTCAGCCTCGCCCATATCGGCCTCAACATCCTCCATGATGATCTTGAGCAGCGTCGACTTACCGATTCCGTTCGGCCCAATGATGGCCAAGCGGTCACCCCGCTCTACCTTAAAGCCCACATCGAGCAACACCACATCTTCACCATAGGCCTTGGAGACCTCTTTGACTGTGAGCACCTCACGGCCACTGGTACGACGCTGCTTAAAATCAAAGCGCGGGTGGCGACGACTGGAGGTGGGCAGGGGCTCGATAATCATCTTCTCCATCTGCTTGGCGCGACTGTTCGCCTGCCGTGCTTTGGAGGCTTTGGCCTTAAACCGGGTGACAAAAGCATCGAGCTCAGCGATCTCCTTTTCCCGGCGACGAATCTCGAGCTCCTTTCGCTGGCGCTCCTCAACTTTGGACACATTGAACTTGGAGTAGTTCCCACGGTACAAGGTGGCCCGTTGGTAGTCCACGTCGATAATATGACTACAACAGCCATCCAAAAACCGGTGGTCGTGAGAGACCACAAGCGCCAAGCCCTTAAAGCTGGTCAGAAACTCTTCGAGCCAAGCGATGGAGAGGATGTCGAGGTGGTTATTGGGCTCATCTAAAAACAAAATATCAGGGTCCGAGGCCAACGCCTTGCCCAGCAGCACACGCAATTTATAGCCACCACTCAACGTACTTAAGGGCAATGCGTGCTTTTCTGTTGGGATGTTTAAGCCTTCCAGGATGGTCGCCGCCTTACTCTCCAGCTGGTAACCGTCATACCGGGTTACGATGTCCTCCAAGATAATGTAGCGGGCCTCATCAAAATACTCGTGAGCATTTTCGAGCAGCTTCTCCTTTTCTTGAATGGCCTGCCACAACTCTGCGTTGCCTGCCATCACCACCTCAAGAATCGGTGTGTCCTCATAAGCAAAATGGTTTTGCTCCAACACGCCGATGCGAGCCGATTTTTGGCGCGTAATCGACCCGGATGTGGGGCTCTCCAAATCGTTGATGATGCGCAGCAAAGTGGACTTGCCAGAACCATTGGCCCCAACGATGCCGTAGCAGTTGCCCGGGTTGAGTTGAAGGTTGACCTGCTCAAATAGAGCCTGGCCACCAAAATGCATCGATATGTCGGTTGCGGTAATCACGGCGGGCCTCTAACAAGTTGTGGGCACCGCGGTAAAAAGCGCCGCCGTCAAGCCACCAACGCCAAGACAACACCCCCGATCATAAACCACAAAGCTGCATACCCAAGACCGGTAGAAACCCACAAGCGACGTGGAATATCCCGGTCTAGTGTGCTACCCAAAATCACAGGATACATGGCCCGAGCACCCAGCCAAACCGCGCCGGCAATGGTGGCCGACTCCGCTGATACCACCCAAGCATGGAGCCACAGGGCCAGCAAAAAGACCGGTAACTGCTCCAACATATTCAATTGTGTCCGATCAGCTGCCCGCAAACCTGGATCATCGCAGGCGTACCGGTCGAAGACCTCACCTTTGGACCTACATTGTGCAGCCAACCTGATCTTTACGCGCATCAGGCGAAACAAAAATCCGTAATAAACAACAACTGTAGCAATAGAGACCCAAATCGGGCCGGTGTAAGCTATCCAATCCATAATTTTATCCTCTTGGCTGGCGTATCGTGGCCAGTGCCTTGTTTCGACTGCATGCGAGTGGTGCTAAACTAAGCCGAAAGGTGGGGACATGAAGGTCAAAGCTGGAAAATGGCTGTTGATGCTCGGGATGGGGCCAGGATGCTGGGGAGGTGAAGACTACCCAGAAAAAATGGGCGGCCAAGAGGGAGAAGCCTTTGACACCGATGCAGACGCGGACGCAGACATCGATGCAGACGCGGACGCAGACACCGATGCAGACGCGGACACCGATGCAGACACCGATGCAGACGCGGACACCGATGCAGACACCGATGCAGATGCAGACGCGGACACGGGCACGGACACGGACACGGGCACAGACGACACTGGACCCTAGCGGCTACCGGCCCGAGGATCTCATCGTGGCCCCCGGCAGGTCTCGCGCGCCCTAACAAGGCACACAAGCTGGTTCTCACCTTGGAACAATGCAAACCAACAGCCGAGAATTTACTCCAGTTTCAGCCTATAAGGACCGTATTTAGGACCTGAGGTCCAACAACAATGCTTTGGTTGTCACTATTTCTCCCATACGCCGCTGCCGCGGATCTCACCGTAAACCCAGGTGAATCCATTCAGGCCACCATGAATGAGGCTGTCCCTGGGGACGTCATCGTACTCATGGCCGGCATCTACGACGAAGACTTGTCCACCGAGTCCGATGGTACAGAGGCGTCACCCATCACCATGCGGGCTGAAGGGGAGGTCATCATCACAGCCCCCGGTGAGGTGCTTGCTATCGACCACGCATACTGGGTATTCGAGGATTTGATCTTTGATGGCCAATATGGTTCGGCCGACACCCTCGATATCGATGACGACGCCAATCACCTGCGACTGGTGCGGGTGGAAGTCCGACACAGTGGCCGTGATTGTATTGATATGGGTGCCCCCACTGGGGTCTCCATCATCGACAGTGAAATACACCACTGCCTGCACTACGACGCCGACGATGACGAACGGGTAGACGCCCACGGCATTACCGGGGGTGCGGTGCAAGACCTGAGCATTCTCGGCACCGATATTCACACTTTTTCCGGAGACGCCGTCCAGTTTGACCCAGGCCGCGAGGCCCCAGGTTGGGACAATATCGTCATCCGCGACTGTCGATTTTGGCTCGCACCCCTCACGGAAAATGAAAACGGTTTTGAAATCGGCCAGGTGACCGGTGAAAACGCAATCGACACCAAAACCGTACCCGATGGAAGCCGAGCCACCCTCCTGATCGAGGACTCATCATTTTGGGGCTTCAAAGATGGCATCGATTTTTCGAACCAAGCCGCCTTATTACTCAAGGAAAATGTGGAGGTCACCATTTCGAGGGTTCGAATATTCGACTCAGAGATCGGCATAAGGGTGCGCGGCCCCACAGATACCCGCCCCCTGGGTGCGCGGGTGCGTGTCCAAAGCAGCCTGCTGTACAATCTGGATATCGGCATTCGGTATGAGGACGATATCGAAGACCTAGAGCTGTACCACCTGACCTTCGGCACCGGAGTCGAGACCTTTTTTGATGCTGCGGGTGCAGAAACCGACGCACCCGATGTGCGAAACACAATATTTTTAGGCGCGGAACTGCCAATAGAAGCCGGTGATGACGCCGCGAACCTGACGGCGTCTGTCGACGATTTCATCGACTCGGATTCCCACGACTACCACCTTGCACCCGATTCACCGGCCATCGATGCCGGACAGACCCTCGCAGGTGTGGAGACAGACCTTGATAATCAGCCTCGAATTGAGGGGTCTTCACCGGATATTGGGGCCTTTGAATACGGCCATGATGTAGACACCGGAGACATCGGAGACACCGGAGAGTGGCCAGACACCGGTGATAATGACACGCCTCCGGACGGCGACGACACAGATACTCCAGCGCAGGACCAAGACACAGGTTTAGATACCGAAGTTGCTCCCACAGGTATCGGCGCTGCCGGTGTCGTCGGCGAACTCGGCGGCTGTGGGTGCGCGAGCAACAGTCAACGTTCAAGCCTAGGCCTGGTCGGATTGGTCTTGGCCGCTGGGCTGACCCGGCGCAGACGATCACATTCTTCTGCCCTTGATCTCAGGAAGAATTTAAAATAAATAAAAAAGCGAATATCACAGGAATAAGATACGCTATCGTCAACATCATACCACTATGAGTTGCATGAACGCTAAACAACAAAAGAATAGTTTTTCTTGTGACAAATGCCACCATTTGCCCACCACCGAGTGGGGAGCCCTCAGCACCCATCAGCTTAGTACGCTCTCCGGCAACAAGACCGTCATCAACCGTAAAGCGGGCGAGGCCATCTTTAGCCAAGGCCAAAGCTGCCAAGGTATGTTTTGCATTGTCAATGGAACGATAGGCATCCAAAAACAGGACCAGGCAGCCAACACCACCTTGCTGCGCATCATCGATGACGGCGCCACCATCGGCCACGATGCCTTTTTTGGCACCCGCATACACGACAACACAGCCACCTGTCTCACAGACGTCCAACTCTGCTTTATCCCCGAAAAGCCCCTCGATGGACTGCTCAACCGACAACCCCAACTCATGACAGCATTTGCCCGCAGGCTAGCATCCGACCTACAGCATGCAGATCAAGCCCAAGAAAAAACCATCCACTTACAGGTGCGCGCCAGATTGGCCTGCTTTTTATTGTCCTTGCGCGACCGCCACGGCGAGGTCGATGATCACGGAAACTTGCTCATTTCACTGCCGATGTCCCGCAGGGATATCGCCTCATCCATCGGCACCCGGCCCGAAAGCCTGAGCCGCGCCATTCGAAACCTCCACGACACTGGGACCGCCAAATTTATGGGCAAGCGCGTCGTGGTCAGAGATCTCGACGAGCTTCTCGACGAGGCTGAGCGCTCCTAGAATAAACCAGCCCCTCATGAGTCACTTGCATGTACCCAAACAGCGGGGCACATTGCGATGCCCAAGGAGCTGCTCATGACAAATTGTGCCAAACCCGCCTATCAAAGCTTTTGCAACAGGCTCATGCTTATGAGCCTGTTGGGCCTCAGCATCTCGGGCTGTGAGTTTCTGGGCAAAATCGCTCCCCCTGGTGCAGCCTTTAGAGGTGTCGACCTCGTGGAGCACCCATCAGCCCGAGAAATGGCACGATGGGGTTGCTTTGAGTATCTCACGGAAGCCGTTTGCGGAGACTGGGGCTTGGGCCTCAACACAGTCAAAGATTCCAAGATGGGATTCTCTTTCGACATCTCTTTTGATCTCAGCAACAACAACGAAAAGCTTCCCATCCCTCTGGTTGAGATATTGCTGGCCACCTCGGTCTACGATGACATTGACTTTGGGGCGGTATGCATCAGTTTTTGTGACCCAGAAGAAGATGATTGTGAGCCAACATCCAATGCAAAAGATGGCTGTGACTCAACTGAGGCCGAGGAGGTCACATCCGCATCAGAACTCGTTCCCACCATTGAAGAGCTCCAAGACATCGCGAGAAATGTGGCTTTTGGAGATGTCGACAATGGCGACTTTCGCACCATTCCAGCCAACAGCGATGTCGAGGCCCATATTCAGTTCGACCTCAACATCCACACCATGCTGAAGCTCTCAAAGGACATCCTGTGGGACTTGGGCGAGGATATTTTGTCTGGCCGCGACTTGAGCGTGACCATCCCCTACGTCATGAATGGCTCACTCTTCTTCAGCATCCCCGAGATGGGACCCCACGCCATCGGATTTGGGCCCATCGAGGACAAGTGGAAGTTTTAAGCCCCACTAAAGCAAAGACCCCAGCATCTCCAAAGAAATACTGAGGTCTTTCATATTTCCAGACCAAACGCCTGCTTTAGTTTTGCTGATTAATCTCGGTCGTCTCTGCGACATCCTTGAGACGGCTCAAAGCGGAGGCACCCACATAGTACAAGCGGCTCAGTTCATCGACTGATTCGATGGGCTGGGCGATGGCAATGCTCTCGGCGGCAATCGAATGCAGCGCCATCTCATAATCGAGCTCATCCTGACTCAGCAGGTTGGCCAAAGCCAATGTCGCTTGGGCTTGCTCGACTGTAAATGCCACTCCATCATAGACACCCAGAAGGTCCTGGCCGCCAGGGACGAAACCAACTTTTGATGCGTATACCACCATCCGATCGATGGACGCCGGCCCAACATAACGAACAGCATCAACCTCATCGACGGTGTTAAACACATCGTCATCGGTGCTGCCCCATTTGCGATCACCGCCATCACGATGGGCGATCAAGTTTCCGGCTGCACGGCGATCGAGACCGACGGTGATGTCGAGCAACTCGAAGGTGGTTGTTTCACTATTAAGAAATGCAATCAGACCCACACCTTCGGGGGTGCCCTCAAAACCCGAGCGGGCAGGTTCAAGTTCGGCCAAATCGCCCCCAGCAAGCCCACGCATCTCGGTGTCGGGGCCAGAGTCGGAACCCTCTTGAGAGCAGGCGGTACCAAAGGTTACAAAGGAAGCAAGGATCGTCATTAAAGACATTGATTTTGTCATCAGGGAACTCCTGTTGCGCATGGCCTGAGCCACACGAGATTGAGAGAACCCGCGGATTTTCGTTGATGCTTAAAAGGGGACACACTGCGTGCCGCCACGGACCCTCCCAAGCTGGCGCGACGCTTATTGCGCCGTCAAGACTTGGCAAGTAAAATCGCCCTAAAAAACTAAAATTTATCCAGACCCTAAGGGGACAAAAAGCCCGTATCCATGCCGACAATCGGTATCGTCACTGCTGCTGGCGGGCTGTATTCTCCGTCCAACTCTAAGCGTACGATCACCGTCCAGGCAGCCCCGATCGTCGGTGTGTCTTGCTGTACATCGGGCCCCTCAATCTCTGGGTATGCCTCACCATCCACAGACCACCAATACCCAACAGTGGCATTGGAAACCTCAGACACCGTGATGGAAAAATCCTCAGAAGGGCCAACCGAGGTCGGCGCCTCAATTTCTGGCACACTGAGGCCTGCTCCACCACAGCCGATGCTTAAAGCAAACAACAGCACAATTTTCATCGATCACCCCGAAACATCGGAATGGTAATGACCACACCCGCCACCGTCATCGCGGCACCGAAACCTGCCACAATATATCCCGATGTGGAACGATTGGACCCATGAACAGCCGCGGTATAAGCCGCCGAAGCACCGTCAAAATCTCCCCGAGCCGCAGCGGAATCAAACTGATCTTGAGCCTTGCTTCCCGACTGGCCACCGTTGACACCCACCACCAAGGCACTCACCGTCCCCACAGCTGCCGCAGCAGTCAGGGAAGCCGCGAGCCAGCGCAAAGGCTTGACAGCGCCGGTGGCCACAGAGGACCCAGAGCCCACAGCCAGTTTTTCCGCTCGAAGGTCTTCCCAAGCCCCAATACCGGATGCGGTCCGCCACAACTGGTCGCTGTGGGACACATAAATTGGAGTCCCCGCCTCAAAAGCCCCAGCGATCACCCGCGACAAACCCGAACGACCCGCATCGGTGGCCACATCCGCCAAGGCGTCGGGGCGCAGTCCGGCTGGCATCAGCACACTCGGCGAAGAATCAGGCTCAAGGGTAGCGGTATAGCCAGAGAAGCCCGCGGGCGTACGCAGCTGAATAAGGTTGTCTCCGGGCTTCAACGCCAACGAATCAACAGGTAAATCGACCGAGACACCGTTGACGTACAGCGTGTGGGCCAAGGATATTCTTGGAATCAGAGCGAGCGATACAGTGTGCGCCGCGTTGCGTTCGCTCTTTGCCGCATTCAGCAAAGCCAACCCGTCCTTTGAAAACTGAGCGTCCCACTCGATCTGCGGCGCAAACCGTGCCGCATTGGCAAAGTGCGCCCACGCACCGGACTTGTCTCCCAGCTCCACACTCACCACACCACTCAAAAACCCAATACGGGCCGCGAGTACTGGGTCGACCGGACTGGAGAGGCATGGCAAACTTTTATCGGCTTCAGCCAAAAGTGAAAATGCCTTGTCCATCTCCATATACAGGATGCTGCCCTCGGCTTTTTTGACCTTCTGGCTCAAGTCTTGTCCACTCACAGGGGCACCAGTACACTGTTCGAGCGCCCCCAAACCACTCCATGTCGGCACCAACGATGCACGAAAAGCATCAAAATGGGTGACCGTCAAATCACTCACGGGCATGCCCGCGTTTGCGATAACCGCACCCCTCACCGCATCTGCGTCCGCATCACGGTGCAATACGACCGGTCCGGCGAAGGCAGCATGAGCGATGATCCAGATCAACATCATCAAAATAATTTGGCCTCTCGCTTAGAGTGCGCATCTTATCACGGGCAACAATTATCGTGGGCAGACGTCGTCCACCTCAAAGCTCCAACAAATGATCGAATCCTCGTCTGCACGAATGGTGGCCGTGAGCGACTTGATGCGCCCATCCTTGGTGGCCAAGACCACCCGGTGGAACCCCGCCGACAGCGCGTGGCCTCGAACCATACCAAAGCCCACGGTCTGACCATCGATGGTCACTGTGGACGGCGGGATGGCGTTGACTGAAAGTCGCCCGGGTTCAGGCGGTGCTGGGGTCTCGACTGTGGGTTGTTGAACCTCAGGTACAACTGGGGTGGGTACAACCGGCGGTGTTTTATTTTGGACGACGGGTGGCGCCACAACCTTCGGTTTCACCGGTGGCTTAACCGCAGCTTTCTTGGGCACCGGAGCCTTTTCAACCGCCGGAGTTTCCTTGAGGACTGGCACCACATCGACGACACGAACCGCCTCGGTCACCGGAGGGGCCGTCGTATCCGGAACAAGCTCCCGCTCTGGGTATAAAAGAAAGAGGCCCACAGCCACAGCCACAGCCACAGCCGCCACGACACCACCGATGAGCACCACCGAACGCTTGCGCCCAGGCTCCCCATGATGAGTGGTGGCAAAGCCCACATCATTAACCACCGACTTTGAAGCGCCGAACCAACTCTCCGACGGGTTGATTGTCGTGTTTTCAACCCTTTGGACAAGAAGATTCTCCGATGACGACCCGGAAACCCCATCAAAAAACATGGTGCCATCATGCCTAGACGCACCCCCCATCGGCACAAGCATGTCGCGCTCGAACACAACGCCCACTTCACCCAAAGCTGCCTCTAGGGCAGCCCTCATCGCATTGGCTGACGCGTAGCGCTCGGTGGGCTCATACTGGCACGCGGTGGCGATCACCTTAGCAAGCGGTACCGCGATGCCAGCAAAGAGCCGCTCATGAAGGGTTTCATTATAAAGGTCAAAAGGCTCGCGACCCGTCAAAATCGCAAATAAGGACGCCCCGGTGGCGAACACATCCGCAGTGGGGCCCAAGCCTTTGGCACTGGAGCGTTGCTCAGGCGGCATATAGGCCAAGGTCCCCATAATGGCCCCAGTCTTGGTAAAAGACCGCTCATCGTCAGCCATATTGGCGATGCCATAATCAGTGATTTTCACCACACCCTCGCGGGTGATCAATACATTGTGGGGCTTGATGTCTCGATGTATGATCCCACGGTCATGGCTGGCCTGTAAACCAGCCAGGGTGCCTAAAATTATTGGCCCTGCAACCTCTGGGCGGAGCGGCCCCTCCCGGTCGACCCAGTCCATCACGGCACCACCATCCACCATCTCCATCACAATATATGGTGTCTCTCCATCGATTCCGACATCAAAAATGGTGACGATATTGGGGTGCCGCAGCTTTGCCATCGCCCGCGCCTCGGCCAAAAAGCGCATGCGAATTTTAGGTTTCGAACACAAGGCTGGAGAGAGCACTTTCACCGCGCGGTCCACCTCAAGCATGGTATCGAAACCACAATACACCGTGGCCATGCCCCCTTGGCCCAAGGTTCTCGACAAGGCGTAACGGCCATTTGCCAGAGATTGTGAGGGGTTTTCCACGGTCTACTCCAACGGATGCATCATAGTCGATGTGCTGTGGTTACGGACCAAAATTAGTTGACCCGGCTCAACTCAAAACGACCAAATTGACTGCCAAAAGAACACTCGCCGCTCATCTCCGCGCCATCCACAGTCCCTTCAAACTTGAAGTCACCGCTAAGACCCGAACTAAAGCGGACCAAAAAATCCAGTTCGTCACCATCGGCCGATCCCGACACCGCCCCTTCACCCAAGGTGGACTCCGGTGCCAAAATCTGACCCGTCCCCTCGAGGGCATCATCAGACCCATTTTCGAGCACCAAAGTAGTCACCTCGTAAACCAAAAATTTCGAACCAAAAGCCAAATCACACGCCCCCTCCCACTCGCCGCTGGCCCCACCGCAAGCAGCCATGCTGACGGCCATCCACATCATTCCAAATTGATGTCGCATCCTGCGCTCCTTTTGAGAACTCAGCATACACCAGGTCCAAAACGCCTGGGCCGCCAAGACCAGGGCTCCTGGCTATCGTCAATGGTAAAACTGACCCGTTAAATGCTAAACTTTCTCATAAGATTGAGGAAAATCGAGTCATGGCTTCTCGGAAAAAGTACGAAATCGGTTTGTACCAACGCACCACCGCCATTGGATCTACCCCTTTTGAGCGCCTATCCACCATGTACTGCGGCGCGATTCGCCTGTGTAAGCAGGGGCTTTCAAGCGCGAAAACGGGGGACACCGACAACGCGAGAGCCAAAGCCTCTCAACTCAAGGCCGTTGTGCGCCGCTTGGATGTGTGCTTGGACTTCTCGATCGCCCCCGATTTATGCAAAAACCTCAGCCAACTTTACCGACACATTCAAGCCCGACTTGAGCTGGATAATGTCGGAGAACAACCAGAAGTCTTCGCCGAAACACTCAAACTCCTCGACACCCTTTGGGATGGTTTTCAAACCGCCCACGCCCGTTCAAAGCACTGAGTTTAAAATGCGAATCACAAGGCAATAAACATAGGCATGTCGATTCAGCGCCGCATTTTGTTTTCCCTGCTTACGGTGAGCGTAATTCTATGCCTAGTAGAATCTTGTTTGCGTGTGACGGTGCCCGAAAGCCAGTGGCAAACCGCCTGGGAGCGAGAAGACGGGCTGCTCTTGTATCGATCCCGAACCTATGTCGGAGGTCCGGTCGACCCAACACAACGCCAACTGTGGCGGGAGGGTGAACTGGTAACCCGGCCTCAAACCGACTCCATACAACACGATGGCACAACCCCCTGGGCCGTCCGCACCAACGCCGAGGGCTTGCGTGAAGACAAAGAACTCACCCCAGGCCTAAAAACCGCCGACCGGCAGTTTCTCGCACTCGGAGACAGCTGGATGTTCGGGGTCAACGCACCCCAAGGCAACACGCTTCCCGATGAACTCGAACGACGACTTCCGGCCGCTTTAGGTGTGAACAGCGTCGAGGTCGTCAACGGTGGAATCCCAGGTGCGAACGCCTTCCATATGCTCAGACGATGGCATTATCTACGGGATAAAGTCGCGATGGACGGCCTCATCTTGGGCCTGCCCCACAACGCGCCCGACCCCGACATTCCAGCCGCCCGACAAGCCTGGTATCAAGCCGCCCGTGGCATCCCCGCCGCCAACTCTCGCATCTACCAAGGCCTGCGGTGGATGCTTCTGCCCTACACTCGACCTCACTATCCAAACCTGCTCAACCAAGACGAAGCTTCTGATGAGTATGCAATGAGCATGGCCGACCTCAAAACCATCATCTCAGATCGGAAGAGCACACGTCTGAACTCCAGTCACCCT
>OBJC01000106.1_pt1 | contig 15784 bp, 15 predicted proteins | sample 1481521 | NCBI WGS metagenome assembly OBJC01 (sample SAMEA2341961, study PRJEB22496) | metagenome | biome: marine; feature: hydrothermal vent; material: water | place: Pacific Ocean | collected 2011/2012 | reverse complement strand
GGACCACCAAGGTCTGTGACGATGCCATTAAAGCCCTTGCGCTTGGGAAGGGCTGCCACCTCTCGGAGCACACTTTCAGTCGACCGACTGGTGACGTCTTTGCCTTGATGAATCGTCAACGCACAAAAACTACACCCACCTGAACAGCCCCGATTGACGGTGACCGAGCCGGCGATTGAGGTCAAGGCCGGGATGGGCTTTCGGTAGCAGGGATGAGGCGTGTACACATACGGAAGCTCGTGCAGCCTGTCCATCTCGGCGGTTTCGAGGGGACGGGTGGGCGGATTTTGAACCACATAGCGGCTGCCGTGCTGTTGAATCAACGTGCGACCACAATGGGGGTTGGACTCCCGATACATGTGGACCGTGACCTTGTTCAGGCCGCGGCGGTCCGCCTTGCACTCCGCCAAAGATGGGAGCACCGTGACGTCATCGCCCTCAGGCACGGACTCTTTAGCACCGAGCGCATAAGCGGTACCCGGCACATCTCGGCACGCTGTTATCGACTGGCCATTCGCGAGCCGGCGGGCGATTTCGACGATTGCGAGTTCACCCATGCCGTAAACCAAAAGGTCGGCCTTCGCGTCCAGTAAAATCGACCCACGAATCTTGTCTTGCCAAAAATCATAATGGACCAGACGCCGGAGCGACGCCTCGACGCCACCCACCACAATCGGAAGCCCCGGATGAGCCTGGCGGGCGCGAGACACATAGGGAATTGTCGCACGGTCGGGGCGCAAACCCCGCTCGCCACCAGGAGAATAGGCATCGTTGGAGCGAATCCGACGGCTGGCCGTATAGTGGTTGACCATCGAGTCCATATTGCCGGCTGTGATGCCCATGAACAGTTTTGGTCGACCCAGCACCTGAAACGAGGCCGCATCTTCCCAGTCGGGTTGCGCGATGACCCCCACAGTAAAGCCATGGTCTTGTAGCCACCGCCCAATCGCCGACACGCCCCACCCAGGGTGATCCACGTAGGCGTCGCCCGTAACAAGGATGACATCTAAATCTTGATGGCCCGCCTCTTCGCGGGTCATGGGTAAGGCTCGTGCTTTGATGCTCATGGTCACCCTCTAACCCAGGCAACAGTCCCGCTTGAGACAGCCATGCAACGCTTGACCCATCAACCTTGGGTTTTGGGCCATTCGAGGGTCAACCTGCCCATGCCACCAGCGCGCAATTCACGCAAAAAGATCTCACTCGCCTTTTGTAAATTGAGCATCCCGCCTCGCCCTAAACAACCCCGTCTCGCACCAAGATGTTCGAGCAATTCATAGGGTTCATACTCGGTTTTTTCAATTTTATATTTTTCAGCAAGTCGCTCTGGATACCGCGCTATCATGTACCGTGCTGCAAAGAAGGCAATCTCGTCGAGATCGAGCACAGCGTCCCTAATCGCCCCAGTCACAGCCAAACGAGAGCCACATTCCGGCGGGTCGAGCCTGGGCCACAAAAATCCTGGCGTGTCGAGCAACACAAAGTCTTTGGCCGCCTTGATACGGGCCTGATGTTGGGTGACCGCCGGCCGGTTTCCCACTTTGGCGATGGCCCGCCCACACATAATGTTGATCAGGGTGGACTTGCCCACATTGGGAATACCGAGAATCATCGCCAAGATGGGCCGGCCGCCTTTTCTGCGATCAGGAAGCATTCCACGGGCGACATCCAACAAGCCCTTCACCTCTCCGGACTTTTCTTTTTGCACAGCGATGGCCCGCACGCCGGGGGTGTTTTCAAGATGCCGAATCCACGCTCCCGTCGCCCCAGGATCCGCCAGGTCAGCCTTGTTGAGAATCTTAAGAAATGGTTTTTCACCCCGAAGCTCTGGCACCAGCGGGTTGGAGCTGCTCCCAGGTATTCGTGCATCCAAAATCTCCATCACCAAGTCGACCTTTGGCATCGCTTTGGCGATCTCGCGCCGGGCTTTATTCATGTGCCCAGGGAACCAGTTTATGCGTGCATCCGCCATGAGCTCTCCCTTGTTTTAGAGCAAACCGAGGTCGCCAGCGCCCTCTCGGATCACCTCGACATCGCCTTGTGTGAGGTCGAGAATGGTCGTAGACAGGCCACTCATTTCCTCTCCGAGGTCTACGATTAAGTCCAAACCATGCCCATGACTTTCAGTAATTTGGAACCCCATGGTCAACACCTGACCCTGGGCGTCAGCAGGCACACTCGTGGCCACCAATGGGCGACCGAACTGCTCAATAACCGCCAAGGTGATGGCCTCATTTGGTACCCGAAGCCCCACCACTGCACGCTTGTTTTTAAGGATCTTCGGCAAGGTACGGCTTGATTTCAGGAGCACAGTGAAGTGGCCTGGCACGATGCGGTTCAGGATTTTGAAGGCATGCCCATCGACATTGGCCATCTCTGTTGCCATCGAAATGGAGCTGCACACCAAGGACAAGGGCTTGCGCTCATCTCGGCTAGGCTTGAGGGCCAACATGCGTTGAACCGCCTTTTTCGCCCCCGCGTCACAACAAAACATCCAGCTGGTACCTGCAGGCATCGCCAACACACCGTTGTTGTTCAAGACCTTGCAAATCTGGTCTAAATGCCGCTGGTTTGGCGGGTCGTCGAATGTATACAGATGTTCGCCCATGCCCCCCACTATCGAGGCGTCGACCATTCGACGACCAAGATGGTTAAAGCCAAACAATGGATCCACTCTCACAAGCCGTACTCGGCGCAGCGGCAGCCCAAGCGCTATCTAAAAAAACGCCCTTAAAAACGGCATTATGGGTGGGCGCACTGGGTGGTGTCCTGCCCGATGTCGATGTGCTAATTCGGTCGAGTGAAGACCCACTTTTGTTTTTGGACTACCACCGCCACTTCACCCACTCCCTCGCTTTTATACCCTTTGGCGGCGGGATCGCGGCATGGATAGCGAGCCGATTGAGTCGCGGGGTGCACAGCTTCCGAAGCCTGTGGTTGCCCGCCACTTTGGGCCTTGGGACCCACGGTTTACTGGATGCGTGTACCAGCTATGGCACCTTTTTACTGTGGCCATTTTCAGGCGCACGCATCGCTTGGCATAATGTCGCCATCATCGATCCCCTGTTCACTTTGCCGCTCTTGGTGGGTGTTGTGGTCGCCATGCGAAGAAAAAATAGAGCCGTCGCAAAGGCTGTGCTCCTTGGCTCCATCCTGTATCTACTGGGCGGCGTGTTTCAGCATCACCGCGCTCAAACCGCTTACCGGGCCATCCATTCCCAACGGGGTCACACCCCTGAAAACCCACAGGTCAAGCCGAGTATCGCAAACAACATTCTGTTTCGAGGTTTTTACCGCCAAGGAGATGTGTACTACACAGACGCCATCCGCGTGCCGTGGTGGGGCCCTGTAAAAACATACCCAGGCACCACCGTGGAAGCCCTCGATGTTTCAGCCATGACCGCCACACTCGAGGCCATCCACGCCAAGGACTTGTTGCGATTTTCTGACTTCTCTGGTGGGTTTTTGATCCGCCACCCCGGTGAGCCTGGCACCGTCAGCGACTTTCGCTATGCCGCTGTTCCAAATGCAGTGGCGCCGTTGTGGGGGGTGGTTGTCGACGATGCCGTACCGGGAAAACACTTGGATTTCAAACGCTTCAACCAGGTTGACGCCACCGCCCGTGCTTTGTTCATCAGCCAACTCTTGGGTCGATAATCTCGCTTGGCCGGCATAAAGAGCTCTGCCCACTTTTCCGTTGGACCCATCATGCTCGGATTTTCAAAGCGCAATAAAAAGCTTCCCTCTTGGGAGCTGCCAGCCCGCCCCGGCGAGAGCGCCAGCGACCTCAAAGAACGCCGCCGCCAAGCCTATTTTGATGACCAAATCGAGAATAATATCGAGTGGTTCAAGCGCATGGACTTTCAGATCGATGTGAGCGGACTGGACGTGCTCGACCTGGGTTGTGGCCACGGAGCCCTCTCGATCGGTTTTGCAGAGCGGGGGGCGCAATCTGTGCTCGGCATAGACCTAGACGATGACCGAATCGACTTCGCCCAGCGAACCATCGCTCACAAATACCCACACCTGTCTGACCGGGTCGCGTTTCGATGTGAAGACGTCAACACGGCCACCGATCGCTTTGACCTCATCGTCTCCAAAGATGCCTTCGAACACATCGACGACCTGCCCAAGGTCATTGGCCAGCTGCACAAGCTTCTCAAACCGGGCGGCCACTTAGCGGCCGGCTTTAGCCCCCTGTACTACAGCCCATTTGGTGACCACGCTCGCTTCAAGTTGGGCGTCCCCTGGGCCCACGCTGTGCTGCCCGAGGCGGCTTTGGTGTGGTGGCTAAATAGAAGGACCGGCTCTTGTGTGAGCGATGCGATGGACATCGGCCTCAATCGGCTCACACCAGAGCAATTTCGGGCCATTTTTGAGGGCCCTGACTGGGATGAAATGAAGATCAGCTACAACCGCGGTGACAACCCACTTTTCCCAGTATTTAGAGCCGTGAGGCAACTCAGCCCCATCGAGAAGTTCTTCACCACCAGCATTTATGCAGTGGCCCGAAAATCGATGGGCTGATGGTCCTGGTCAAGCCTTAGCTGGCGCCCATCGACTCTGCTGCCTTCTCCATCAATGACTGAAGACGCGAGGCAAAGCCCTTCGGGTCATCGAGTTTTCCCTCAGCGATACATGCGTGGTCTAATAACAGCCGTGCAAAGGGCTCAAGGCCGGTAGCACCATCATTATTGAGCTTCGCGAGGGTCTGCACCAAGGCGTGATCGGGGTTGATCTCAAGTACCCGTTGTGCCCCAGGGCCAACCTCTTGATTGGCCGCTTTCAAGATGCGTTCCATATTCGACCCCATGCCACCGGCCTTGTCTACCAGCACCGACGGACTCTCCGTGAGTCGGCTTGACATGCGGACTTCTGCGACCTCTCCATCGAGCAACTCAGCCATCCATGTGATCAGTGGGCGGGCTTCATCCTTGGCTTTCTTGGTGTCCTCATCGTCGTTCGCTTCATCTTCGGGAAGGTCACCGGTGAGCACGCTCTTGAGGTTCACCCCATCAAACTCGCTGATGGACATCGCCACCCACTCGTCGACGGGATCGGTCATCAACACCACCTCCCACTCCCGCTTTTTGAAACCCTCGAGTACCGGGGCTGCCTGAATGCGATCTTTGTCGACAGAGGTGAAATACCACATGTCCTCTTGACCCTCTTCCATGCCTTCTTTGATCTCGGCCAGAGAGATTTGAGCACCCTCAGACTCGGTGGTCTCAAAGCGAAGCAACTCTGTGAGCAACTTTTTGGAGTTTCCGGCGTCTTCTGCGATGCCTTCTTTGAGAATGTGACCAAACTCACCCCAAAACAGGTCGTAGGTGATGTGATCTTCTTTTTTGGCCTCGGCCGCCAGGTGCTTGAGCAGCTTTTTGGTGATCTGCTTGCGAATGGCTGCCACCATCGGTGTTTGTTGCAAAAGCTCACGGCTGACGTTGAGGTCGAGGTCTGGAGCATCGATGACACCAGAGACAAAGCGTAAAAAGCGCGGCACGATCGCCTCTGCGTGGTCGAGGACCTTGACGCCTTTTTGATACAACTGAACCCCAAGCTTAAAGTCCAAACGGTCGAGCTGGAAGGGCCGATTTTTTGGGATGAACAACACGGCGTTGAACTGCAAGGTGCCTTCAGCGCGAATGTGAATCCGTGTGAGGGGCTCGTTCCAGTCCATGCTGACATGCTTGTACAGCTCTGTGTACTCCTCTTCGGTGACATCACTTGGAGATGCCGACCAGATGGCCCGCGCTCGGTTGACTTGCTCGTCTTCGATCTTGACTGGGTAGGGCACAAAGTCAGAGTGTTGACGAACAAGGCCGCGCAGCTTGTCTGCATCGGCAAAGTCTGTCGCATTTTCACGCAGCTTGAGTGTGACAGACGTGCCCCGAACGGTCCGTGAACCTGTCTTGACCGTGTATTTATCACCGCCATCTGAAGTCCAGCACACTGGCTTGGCATCTGGCAACGCCGAGAGGCTCTCTACCGTCACTTCATCGGCGACCATAAACGATGCATAAAAACCAACACCGAACTGACCAATCAGCGCATCGGGGTTTTCGCCCTTCTCTTTTAGTGCCTCTGCAAAGGCACCCGTACCACTGTGGGCGATGGTGCCCAAGTGCTCGGCGGCCTCGTCCTCTGTGAGTCCAATACCATTGTCTTCGATGGTGATCGTTTTGGCATCTGCATCAAAGCTGATGGAAATCGTTGGGTCGCCTTCAATGCTGAGTAAATCATCACGCTGAAGGCCCACAAAGCGCACCTTGTCGAGGGCATCCGAAGCATTCGAAATGAGCTCGCGCAAGAAAATCTCACGGTCGGAGTAAAGCGAGTGTGTGACCAAATTAAGAATTTGGCGGGTATCTGCCTTGAATCGTCTAGAGCCCATGTAAAAACCTCTGTTTTTGAGTGTAGGCAACGCACCTACGAAGTCGTAGCAACCGTGTCAAGCCAAGCCGACAACTGGCCTAAATCTGTGGCCAAAAAAGTGGGATTTCTCGCGGTCAGCGCGGCGACCGAGTGAACCCCCCAAGACACCGCCACATTCCGCACACCCAAAGCCGCCGAGAGGTCCAAATCGAAGGTGGTATCACCCACCATGATGGCATCGCGTGCAGACACCCCCAACGCTTCAAGCGCACGGTGTAAAACCGCGGGGTCTGGCTTTCCTGGAGTGCCGGGCAAAATCCCGTGGATGGAATCAAAATACGGGACCAGACCCATTCGTGTCGTCGCCCGAATCGCTCCACTTTGGCTCTTTCCGGTGGCGATGGCCAGCTTGATTCCTCGTGATTTAAGATGAGACAACAATGTGAACACCCCATCAAAAGGGCGCTCCATGGTGGCCGCAAGGCTGACATATTCGGCGGAATAATCTGCGATCATTGTGGCGAGACTTGAGCCGCTCACCCCAAATAAGGCCGCCAACATGGGCCCGAGGGGCTCACCGATACGCTGGCGAATATCGTGGTCACTCACATCAAAGATGCCCGCGGCTTGTGCCACAGTTTGAGCCGCCTTGACCACACAAGGAACAGAGTCCGCCAAAGTGCCGTCGAGATCGAAGATGATAGATGTAGCCATGGCCCACTACTTAACACTGGCACGACCCATCCATTTGGCGGTGCCCCCAATCAAAAAATCTCGGTTTTTTGGGGATGGTGCGCCAGTGGTGAGCGCTGCGGAGGCCATGGTGTTTGTGGACGGTGTTCGGAAAAAGTTTCCCGATGCCGGCCATCATTGCTTTGCTTGGCGGCTAAAATCTGGTGACGCGGGCTTTCGCACTCACGACGATGGTGAGCCTGGTGGCACCGGTGGCCCACCCATTTTGAACCACATCGATGGCGCTGGCCTGGTGGGCGTGGTCTTTGTGGTGACCCGGTATTTTGGAGGTACAAAGCTTGGAAAAGGGGGCTTGATTCGCGCTTATGGTGGCACTGCGGGGGCGGCGATCAAGGCCGCTGAGATCATCTCAATCCAAGAGACAACCACCTTGAAGGTCCGCACCAGCTACGCCGACCAAGGCACCATCGAAGGGGTGCTGCGAGGCTTTGGGCTGACGATACACAACCCGAGCTATGACACCCAAGTTTGCTTTGATGTGGCCGTGCCCGTTGAAGATGCAGCCCAACTTCAGGGCATGCTCGTCGAGGTGACCAGCGGAAGGGTGTGCTTTGCTTAAGGGCGGGTGTGGTAGCCGCTGATCGTGTATCGAACACCGTATGACGTGTCGGATGAGCAGGTACCAAACTGATTCGTTTGAGTGACCTCAATGGTGAGCGTAGAGCCGGCCGAAACCACCAGTCCCGCGCTAAAAGTCTGTTGCACACTCAAACCCGAAGACGACACATAATCATAATATTTCCATGAAAAGGAGGAGTTCGTTTCAAATGAAGCCACGGTGTCGCCGCTGTCCAATTTGAGGGTGGTGTGATGGGAGCGCTTGCATGAGGCTTGGCTAAATGAGGTCAACACCACATCGGTCAACACAAGGTCTTGGTCTGCTGGTGCGGTAAACAGCAGTACCGGTGACCCGCTGTATGCAGTCCCGCCGGTGGACACGACGGGGTTCGCCCCAAAAGAGACCGCTCCACCCGTGGGGTATGCGTTGGCTTGGCCCAAACAGAGACTGCTGGCCAAGGCCACTGCGAGCGGTAGGCCAAGATGATGTCTGAGGTGGGTTGCTTGCATGGGTGTGCTCCAAATGATGGTGTAACCCTAAAAGGTATAATGCACGCCAAGGGCCAATCTAGTCCCACCGATGCTCAGTATCTCACTGCGTGGTGTACCAAAAGCCGTCGCCTCGATCACTGTACCCCAAGGGCTCTTTGTAGTCCCTCCAATATGGCCCCAAAAACCGAGCTGCCCAAGGAGCAGATCCGCAGTCAAGCCCGCCAGGTAGTACTGGTGCGAAGTGGACTCTTCACGGGTCTCTAGGAACGATGTGGCAACCGGCTTGGTGACCGTCCGGCTCCCGACCCCACCTTCGATACCCATCTGAAAGGCATCGGTATACACAAAGCTGTAACGAGTGGCCACACTGAGTGCGCTGTACGCTGCCGACGGGAGGGCTCCATACTCTGATACGGATGTATGCGACCCGGTGGTGTACTCACTGACAACCTTCACCCGCCCACCAGCCGTTGCGTGGGCGATGGGTGCGATAGAGAACGCTTGGCCAATCCGATCGATGGATAAACCGGCACCGGTGGTCACAAAGACCGTTTGCTCCTTAACCACAGGCGGTGGCGGGGCGACAACCACGCGCGGCGGCGGTGGTGGTGGCGCGTGATATTTGGGAATCGACATCGGCACCTAGTGCACGTGTCGATTCCAGTATCCACCACGCCGTGGGGTTGCAGCACTATGGGCTGTGGCCATGTTCCTCATCAGCGCGATAAAACCGCTAGCCCACTCCATCTTTGGGTGAGCAAAAGCATCGTGAGCCATTTCCTCGAAGGCCCGAACATCGGTCAAGCCTGCAAAACTGGGGGCCACAGCGCTGAGGTCTGGCGCCCGGATCACCAGGGCCGAATAGGCCTTGACTGCACGCTCCAAAACCTCCGCATCCGTGGGCGTGTCCGCCGTTATTTCTGATTCATCATAGGAGTAAATATCCACAGCAAAGGGCACGTTCACCAAGTCTGGAACAGCCCAAGGGCGGCGCTGCTCCTTGCACCACCGGCGAAGCTCATCCAGGCTGGAGAGACGAAAATCGACATCATCTTCAGGCTGAAACCAGCGTGGCGAGAAGCTCTTGGTCCTCAATCCTCGAATATCCTTCAAGTCCGAAAACAGCCGCTGATCCTTTGGCGCCCGGTGGTGAATAAGGGTGTGCTTTCCAGAGGCTTTTACCATCGCGCTAATTTCATAGCGCCCACCAGCCTCAGCCGGAAAGGGCCTCCCTCCTGAATACCCTTTAACGTCGGCATCGAGGGTCACTTGAATCTGGGTCACACCAGAGCCCTTGCCAACCCGGAAGCGCGGCGACAACTTATCGATATACTCACCATTTTTGGTGTCTGCGACCCTCACCTGAAGGGTGACCTCCTGGCCAGGCTTACAATCTGTACTCACATAGAGCGAGGCACTGACCCCGAGTGGATCTCGCCCATAACCCCACTCTGCCATCTCCTGGCTGCCAAGTGGCTCCACCCAAACACATGGCTCGTCACTCGACACCACCACCGAGGTACTGTACACAGCACGGCTGCCCGTCGGCACCAAGCCAATGCTCAACTCAACCCACTCTCCGCGATCGGGGATGCCATTATGGTGACCGGATGTCCCGATATCGGACACGAGGTGGGTGGCTTTTTTGGAGACCGCGAAGTGCTGGCCAACGCCACCACGAACCCCTAATGGCATCTTCATTTGGCTGACCGGCACCCAAACTGGCTCCGGCAAATTCAGCCACTGATAGATCACCCGGTCTGCATATTGACCTGTAATAAGCGGTATCACCCGGTCCAAAAATCTGCTTGTGTCACGCCCCCCTCCCCATGGACGGGTGGTGTTGTCCATATACGAGGTCCACGAACTTGGTTTCACCTGTGCTGGAAGATCCGCCGACTGCACATTCATGCGAGCGGTGGCCACCGCCCTCAGTTGGTTCTGATACCCACGACTCGCTCCAATCGAAAAGTCATTCAGCAACACCAAACCTGGGTCGGAGGCATTTGCCACACCCGAAATGGACAATGCAACGACCAGCGATATCAACATATTTATCTCCAAAAGTGTGTGACTGTCGCACACAAATTAAAGAGAATCAAATTTCATTTAACAAAAAAAATGCCTTCCTAGCCCGACTATGCGAGGTTGTGGAAAATATGATTAACGTCATCATCCTCTTCAAGTTTGGCGATCATCGCCATCACCTCGTCGGCCTCATCCTCTGACAACTCCATAAAGTTTTCAGGCACATGCTCCAAAGCGGTCGAGGTGACTTCTACTTTTAGCCCCTCTAGACCCGCTTGCAGGGTGCCAAAATCCTCGAAGCCACAGCGCAAGACCCAAATGGTGTTGCCATCGTCATCAGTTCCCTCACCCATTTCATCAAGACCGTGGTCGATCATCTCGAGTTCGAGCATCTCAGCGTCGTCGATGTGCTCGGGCTTGATTCTAAATACACCCATGCGGCGAAACTGAAAGGACACCGAGCCAGTCGCCCCCATATTTCCGCCCTTTTTCTTGAAAGCGTGCCGCACATTGGCCACTGTTCGGGTGGGGTTGTTCGTGGATGTCACCACCATCACCGCCACGCCATGGGGCGCGTAGCCCTCGTAGATCGCCTCGGCCCAATCCTCGGCATCGGTGCCCATCGCTCGCTTGACTGCACCCTCGATGGTGTCTCGAGGCATAGAGATCGACCGGCCATTCTGAATTGCTCGCCGCAAAGATGGATTGGTGTCCGGGTCTTCTCCTCCCGCTTTTACGGCGGTGGTGATCTCTCGAACCACCCGGGTAAACGCTTTTGACACCGACTTGTTTCGGGCCATTATCGTCGCTTTTCGGGCCTCAAAAAAACGTCCCATTCATACCTCTCGGGCCATGGCCCCATAGTTACTCCACCAGCCTATTCGACTGCGCTCAACCGTCCACCTCCGTTGTGACGCTCCTTGACACTTGGGTGGAGGCACTGCGGCCTGCTCCAAGCGCATTTAGCACCACATCGGCGACAACAACTGGGTCCATGTCGTCATTGCACAGCATCACATCGATGAGTGCAGTTTTATTCTCAGGCCAGGTGCTCACCAAAATGTGAGACTCCGCCAAGAACAAGACCGCCGTCACACCATGTGGCACATAGCGACACTCCGCCTGGCCCACCACTTTGGCCGACACCGCATCCGCACCCGCGAGCATCGCAGCCCCGATGACCTCCAAATCATTCAAAGGGCCGTCACATTCAAATGCGTCGACCAGCAGGTGTGGGATGATGATTTTGCTCAATTGAAACTGCTCCAGCCTGCACGGTAATACCGGCTCACCGTGGCGGTAGTCAAGCGGTTGATATCAACCTCACGCCGCCCCAAGTCCGCAGGGAAATGAAACATCGATAATAATGCGCCTTCATCCAAAAAACGGGTCTTAAGCGCCGGACGAAGCTTGGCCTTCTTGAGGGTGTCGGGCCCGAGCATCACGAAGCCCCACTCGCCAAAACTGGGCACGTTCAGATGATAAGGACGCACCACTTGACCCTCGCCGAGGACCGACTCCAAGGTTTTAACGATGCACCAAAAAGCGTCTGGGGAAAAATAGGGCGAGGTCGCTTGGGTGACCAACACTCCGCCCGGCTTCAAATGCTTGGCCATCAACCGGTAGGTACTCTGAGAATACAAGCGGGCCAAGGTGTCGTCGTTCGGATCAGGAAGGTCCATTAAGATGACATCCCAATATCGGGTGCTGTCCTGAACAAAGCGCACAGCATCCATGGGGCTCACGACCACTCGGGGGTCACCGAGGGCGCCGCCATTCAACGCGACCAGTGGGCCGCCGGATTGAAACAAGGCGATCAACTCCGGGTCTAGGTCCACCAAGTCGACCGACTCCACCCCCGGGTGGCTCAAGACGGTGCGCACGGCAAGCCCATCGCCGCCCCCCAAAATCAACACCTGCGAGGGCGCCTCCACAGCGCTCAAAGCCGGGTGAACCAAGGCCTCATGGTAGCGATATTCATCGACGGTCGAAAACTGCAGGTGGCCGTTTAAATACAGCCGTGTGTCATCTCTCCACCGGGTCACGACAACCCGTTGATACGGGGTGGTTTGCGTCAAGACGACGGGGTCTTGATACAGTTGGTCCTCAGCCCAGGTGGTGGTCTGAGCCGCGGTAGCAAATACCAGGCCCAACACCAAGCCGATGCCCACACCCGCCACTTTCATGGAGCGCACCCCGGGCAAATTGTCGGCCATCCAGTGCATCGCGACGAAGGCGACGCCCAAGTTGACCAAGCCCAACAACGCCGCAGTACGCACCAAGCCCAGATGGGGCAGCAACACCAAAGGGAAAAGCACCGAGCCCAACAGCGCGCCAGCATAGTCAATGGCCAACACCCGAGAGACCGCCAAGCGGACCGAAGAGCCACTCTCGAGGATGCGCAGCAAAATGGGGATCTCCAGACCCACCAAAGTGCCAATACCAATGCTCACTAGGCCCAAGACGACCACAAAGCCCGATTGTGTGTAGATGTAAGCGCCAAATAATATCAGCGCCGAGAGCCCACCCAGCAAGGCCAGGGCCAGCTCTGCGGCCACAAACCAGCTCGGGAGAGCGGTACGGGCGAACTGGGCGAGCCACGCGCCAAGCCCCATCGCTGCCAAAAAAACCCCAATGACGATTGAAAACACCGTGACCGATGAGCCGAGCAAGTAGGTGGCCAACGTGCCGGCGATAAGTTCATAAACCAATCCCGCTGCAGCCACCAAAAACACAGAGACCAACAGCAACCGGGCCTCGCGTCTATTTGCCTCCACGCAAACCCCCATGATGGCGGATCCGACCCGATGAGTTGCTCTTGGCCCGCACCGAAACGTCCGCCGGAAATCCAAGGCTTCCCACACCGTTCAGGCCCGCAAAACAAGCAGCACTGAAAATAAGCAATGCGCTCACCATCCCAATCAACACGCTGCGCATGGGGCACTCCTGTTCAAACTAATCATTGCTCGGCCACAGGTTTTGACGGCCAGCCACCGACCAAACACTGATAAAAATACCGGCAATCATCATGAAAAAGCTGGCTTGGTAGGGAACTTTCGGATCAAAGTCTAGCTTTGAAACCGACGCGACGGCCTTCACGCCCTGCTGGCCAGCCTCGCTCAATGACACCTTCAAGCGATACTGACCGCCTTGTGAGACCACAAAGACTTGACGCCAAGTTTTTCGACCCTCCGACCACCGCTCGCCGCCTTCTGTACCATGATAATAGGAGACCTCACGGCCAACAAAACCCAAGCTGATCCCGCTATCTGCATGGACGAGATCAACCTCTGCATACAACCAATTGTTGTTGGCGTTGGTGCTCAAATCTACCGAGACAAGCGCGTCGTCCTCTAGGCTAAACACTTCTGTTTGTCCGGAGACAGGCGATGCCCCAGCATAAACGACGGCTTGCCCAAGAAGCACACCGTCGCCTAAACTCGCAAGCCCGGCGACCACGAGAAACACCAAGCCCATCACCGCCCATGAACCCCCAAACCGTGCGAGTGCTGGGGACCGGCGGGGCGGGCGCAGCACCTGTTTTTTAGGTGTGGGCTCAATGCACTCATCAAAGGAACGCGCCAATAATGAAGGTGACAGGTCGTGGGCGATAAAGGCCTCAACCTCTGCCTCACCGGCCTTGTCTGCGGTCCACTCGACACTCAAACGCTCAGGTGGCAGGCCCGACCATATATTCGGCACATCGATGAGGTCGACAAAATCCAGTTGGTCATTGACTTTAGCGACCCAAGGCAGCGCACCGTCCACGTAAACCAGGGTGGAACGCCCCCGCTCATATTGACGGTAAGTCCGGCCGCCTGGCTGCCTAAAGCGTTGACCCCAAGCCATGCGCTTAATCGCGGCCAACTGTGGAACCCGACCGGTTTTTCGACTGACGGCAACGCCTTCATCTCCGACCTCGATGGTCACAAAATTGCCCGCGTCATCCACGAGCACATACTCATGACTCTCGCTCGGCCAAGTGCTCCACACCCCATCGTCAAACTCGAAGGACTCATAGACCATCCGGCCTATCACCTCGTAAGCGACGCCTTTGAGTCGCCCGCGAGCCCCAACCATCAAGTGAAAGTCGTCCCGAGGTGGATTTTTACCCAAAAGGCTCGATTGATCACCGTACAGCGCATGAACCGAGCCACAATAATGGCAGGTCAGGGTTTTCACGGGCCTTGGCAAAGGCCGAATATCGAGCGCAGACCCGCACCCTTCACATTGTATGGTTTGACCTTCTTCGCGCGGTGAGTCGGCCCGCCAGGTCTTGGGAAAGTCCACCAATGCCGCGCTGATTGGACGACCGATAAAAGCCACCACACCGTCGGTGGACACCTCGATACTCAAGCGTTCTTTGGCATCGATGGCACTGAGGTCCACATAGCGAATTTGCTCGCCTGGCTCGAAACCATGGGGGAGCTGCCCCTCACCGCCAATGACCGTGGCCTTTCCGGTCTCTGCCACTTGAAATCGCTGACCCAAGACCTGAAAAACCTCACCGACCGAGGCCTTAGCGATCCCTTCGGGCAAGGCGGTGTCGATGGGTTTGTCCAAACGAAAGCGGCCCTCTTCTTCGACCAGCCACATCGGCTCCCCACTGGCATCTTCACAAAACCATTCGTCCCACACACCTCGCCGGTGTTCGATGCGCAAACGGCCAAGCACCTCAACCCGACGCCCACGCACACGCCCATGACCACCCACCCTAAGCGATGATGAGGCCGGTGCGAGTAAAGACACCTTTCCGGCTTTGAGTTGCGCGCCCTTACGGGTGATGACAATCGTGCACTTGGTGCAAACCAAGCTGACGATTCCTGGATTTTGAAGGTGATTATTGCTACCACAACCAGGACAAACGATGCTGAGTTTTTCGGTCAATGGCCTAGCCGCCAATCGATGCCGCGATGATGATAGCAATGCCCAAAAACACACTGCCGACAATCACAGCCAACGCCACATTTTGGTCTTCTTCGATCTCAACCCGCACACTAAAGGGCACAAGCACGGTGACGAGTTTGAAGGCGATGCCCATCAAGAGCATGCCTAGGCCCGCATAAATGACAGTAGATACCAACATGTCGACGTCGAGTTCCATGGCTACTCCAGCTTAATCTTGTGAGAGTATCACCTGTTCATTGCCGTTTCACAAGCCAAGACAGGATACACGAAGCCGATGAAAACGATTGTTGTCACTGCCATCCTTATCTTCGCTTCACCCTTCGCTCAGGCCCAAGAGGCCTTGCCGGTCTTTTCGGAGGGCGCAGAAGGCTTAGGGCTTGGATTTGGGGTCGGAGAACCAACCGGTCTGGCCATCGCGTTCAGGCCAAACGCTGACCACACCATCGCGGCAATGGTTGGCTGGACCCTCACCAAAGGCCAACTGCATGTCCATACAGACTACCTGCTCACTGTGGCCAAAATCGACCCACCAGAGTCTGTGATATCGCTGAATGTTTACGGCGGTGTGGGGCCCACCCTCGACCTGGACACCCAATACCAGCGCAATGGCCTTGGTCTCCGTCTACCGTTGGGCGTATCGATCGCTTTTGATAAGCCCATAGATATCTTC
>OBJC01000105.1_pt1 | contig 15823 bp, 29 predicted proteins | sample 1481521 | NCBI WGS metagenome assembly OBJC01 (sample SAMEA2341961, study PRJEB22496) | metagenome | biome: marine; feature: hydrothermal vent; material: water | place: Pacific Ocean | collected 2011/2012 | reverse complement strand
AACCAACATCTACATCAACAGTTAGGCTATCAAACGGCTTAAGCATATCAGGTGTCAAGTTATAGTAAGAGTACTTTTGTAATACAGAGTCTGCGTTGTCTAGTATAAGACTGTAGACACCTTTACACATATCGGCAAATCCAGTCTCAGCAAATCTTCTAGCAATATAAGCAATTCTCTTCTGAGATGCTTGTTCAATCATAGCTACTTTATTAGCATCATTACCTGACTTAAATAGGTCAGAGTTAATACCTTGGGCTGTTCTAGACATACCAGTAGCAGTCTCTTTCTCATTGTTCATAAACTCTAGAAGAGAGAATGAAGAAGGGGAGATAGTAGATGGTTGTATCTGTTGTACAGCACTCAATGGGTTACCATTAGTAGGGATGATCTGGTGAGGCTCAGGGCTTTGTAGGGCTCTGAAGTCTACCGTATTAGGATCTGCCAATATTCTACTGTAGTTGGTTAAGTATACATTCTCGATGATACCTCTAGTGATAGCTGTCTTAACCTCAGTAGCTCCCTTAGTGGCATCAGCCATAGAAATACCATAGAAGGCATAAGGGATCTCAATTGGGTTCAAGCAAGCTACAGGGATACTCTTAGCATCTTCCTCTAGAAGGATAGTACTACCGACACTAATAATTCTCTTTAGCTCTGCAATACCATCACCGTCTCTATCTACTCTTAACCAACTCTCGGTTACGTAGACTTCCCTCATAGAGGCATCTTCAGGGTCTTGGTTATTGAAGCCTGCTAAAGAAGTACCGTTAAGTGCTTGTCTAGTATAGTCTTCATTAGTGAAACCGTTTCTAGTACTACCTTCATCAGAGATATCATCTACATTCTCAAAACCCATCTCTCTTAAATCAGAAAGTGTGTATTCTGTTTGAATACCAATGTACTTAGCATCTTGTATAGACACAGAGTCTTTATCAATTAGGAAAGCTTCAGGTGGTATGTTCTCTAAGACAATCTTAGACTTATCAATAGATTTCCTAATCTTTACATAGTTATATGATTCAATCTGTTGAGGTGGGAGCATCCCCTCAGCGTTAGGTTCTTGTTGAACACCTTCTAGCTCTTTAGACACTAGTTCTACAATCTCAATAGAGGGGTCAGAGATAATTGTATCAATCTCTACAGGACTAATATTTTCATACTCTTCAAACTCATACTCAATCTTCTCTTCCCACCTCCAACGAATAGTAGCATTCTTAAATAGGAGAGCTGATTTAATCCAAGTGTTTAATTCTACCCAACCGTTATTCATCTCAAAGATACAGTCGTTAGTAATCTCAGAGGCTAACTTAGCTGCTTGAGACTCCGATGGGTCCTTAGGGTTGAATCTAGCAATCTTACTATTAGATAACATCAGCTCAGAGATGACTGCTAAATATGAGTCAATAATCTCCATTGTATCTGATGTAACGATAGAGGATACACCTGTAGGTGTTAATCTTCCTCTAGGTTGCTGTGTATAGTAATCCATAGCGTCTTCTCTTTGAGAGGACAATTCAGATCCAGATGTAAGGCCACCTGCAGCTTGGTTTACATAAGTATCGATAATGCTAGTCAACTCTTCATCTGTGATTTCGCTTATCTTGCTTTCACCTTTTTTCGCCACTATAATCTCCTATTATATCCAGGACTTCTCTTCTTGTTCAGTCCACATGTTTTCAAAACTTACTTTCTCATTGGTTAACTTATCAGAGTGCGTTCTCCACACTTCTGCTGTAATAGCTAAAGCCATCACTGTATCATCATGAGAACCAGGGATAGCATTAGTCTTCCCTTGTGCATTAGATACATAGTCTTTCATCTCACTAACTATCCTAGCTGAGTAGATAGCAATATCATCATTCTCAACCCAGTTCTTTAGATTACTAATAATAGACTGCTTAGAGGCTTGTGTAGTTCTCCAACCAAGTCTAGTACCTTCTTCTTTAGAAACATTTGCAATCTTAGTTTGAAAGTATAGATTGACATATTTCATTTCTTTTAACTTCTGCAGAGTAGCAATACCCATACTGTTAGACTCAACAGCTACTAGAGCATTGTTGTAGTATCTACCTAAGTAGAATAATAACTGCCCAAAGGCAGCAGGGTCAATACGGTTATCTCTGTATAGAGCAACTACCTCTCTCTCCTTATTAAGGATAGTAGCAACACAATAGTCTTGACCTACACCCATAGCTACGTCAGCACCGATAATGTAATTACTTTCAAAATCAGGGGCTTCCCATATCTCTAGGGGACCATCAGGAGACATCTCCCAAGTGGATAACTCTGTGTCTAAGTACCTCTTAGTCTTAGCAGGTTTTACTTCTAGTTTATTTAGTTTCTCACCATCGAATACACTATTACCAGAAACAATAAATGCTTCTTCGGCAGTAGCAGGATACTCTTGTCTAAACTTCAGTTCACCTGATTCGGCAACCTTAAGTCTTCTCCAATAGATCTGGTCGATAGTTAAATCAAACTTCTCTATTATATCCTTTTCTTCTGTTTCTAGCTCTAGACCCTCAGGGGCCTTAGTACTATATTCATTGGTCAAAAACCACGGTAGGAATATAGCTACGTAGTCAGTATCTCCATTTATAGTAGACTTCCACAGTCTATGAAAGGCACCAGTGGCACCATTCGCTGTGGACTCTAATATAATCTCTGTGCCGTCCGAAGATGAAACACCTTGGAATAAACCTGCCAAGATCTTCTCATCATGTTGCCAAAAGGCACACTCGGAAGCGTGTAGGATGGTAGGGGTAGTTCCTCTACCTGCCTCTGCAGAACCTGCAGTATATAGGCGATAGCCTGAGTCATTGTGAGCGAACTTAATCTCTTTTGCATTCGACTTCACTAACTCAGGTCTTACACTGTCAGGCATCTCATCAATATAATTCTTAGACATTGTGAACAGGGCATCTGATGTAGCACTGTCATGTGCAATCACAACCGATCTTGTGTTGGGAGTGTAGAAAGTCTTCCAAAAGACTCTCCCAGCAGTATAGGTTGAAATACCTTGTTGTCTAGCTTTTAATATAAGAGCCCTGACCTTACCTGTTTCCTTGAGTTGTTTGCTCACAGCTGCATCAATATTCTTCTGTGCTTCATTGAACTCAAAGGGAACGTAGCCTGCTGAAGCATCCTTGGTAATAATACGTAGGTTGTCCTCAGCAAATTCTTTAAAACTTTCTATATACTTCTTATCTTTCTCTCTCTTAAGAAGCTCTCTCTTTAACTCTAACTGTCTATATTTAGACTCTTTTGTATCCTTAGATAATAACATATTAGACTCCTTCAAATCTCTTATTTACTTCTTATTTGCAGCCTCTCTCTTGAAAGCTGCTTTCATAGTCTCTATAGCTTCCCCAATTTCCTTGTCGAATTGTGTGGTATCGTCAGTAGCTTTGGAAATATCTTTAGCAGCACCTTTCTCTGCAGCCTTGAGCTCTTTAAGTCTCTTCCTCTCTGCAGCCAGTTGTTTCTTTCTCTTTATAGCGTTCTTCTGTTTGGTAGTGAGTTCTTTCTTAACTTCATCTTTACCGATCACGTCAGCCTCGAAACCCCTCTTAGGTACCTCTAGTTCGTCTACATCCGTAGCCTTCTTAACATCACCTTTAAAGTTCCCTAATGCATCTACATCCGCACTCTTTGCAGTTCTCTCAGCACCTTTACCTGATCTTTTCTTCAGTGCTTCTAATGCTGCCTTTGCTGTTGCCGCCTTTTGAGCCGCTGATGTTATACTACCTATTCCCATATCATTCTCCGTTGCCCCTTATAGGGGTCTTCTTTGTTTTAATTAGGTGGTGGGATTCGTAGACATAGCCCACCGTCTATTGAAGGAGTGTCTACGAATCTTGTTCGTTAACCAATCTAAGATTAACTTCCTCTAGTTCCTTATCAATGTCATCTACTGACATCTCACTTACTTCCACTGTACGCTGTTCTACTTCTCTACGACTCAACTTAGGAGTCTCGAACTCAGCAACAATCGCAGCAGTCTTAAGAGCACCATCTAGGTCCTCATGAGCCAACTGGGACAACATAACAGCTTTCATTACTTCTAAAGCAGGAGGAGCATCAGCACCTTGCTTAGAGAAGGCCTCTACAGCCTTCTTTACTTTGTTGGTTAGCATCCTACTCTCTACAGAGCGTACTTGCATCTCCTTAGCATTAACTGCACTAAACTTCTTACCCTTACACATCATATTACCATTGACAGTCTCATACCATCTATCGGGGTCATATTTGACTCCTTTAGAGGATGTGGCTGTTAGGTTATCTTTATCTCCGTACGACATACACTACTCCTTCTTATTTAAAACTGATTGAAGCTCTTTCCAGAAGTCAAACTGCTGAGGTTCGTATTCATACTTAGCTCCTCTACTAAGTTCTGGTGCCTTATACCCTGACTCTTGTACTAACTCATTAGGTTTGTACTTATTAGGGTAGGTATGGATGTCATACTTAGCTTCTTGAGACTTATACATAGGAGGAATTTCAGGACCTTGCATTACCTCTTTAGTGCCTTGATTCTCCTTACCGTATAAGCCCATTTGGCCCTCTTTAGGTTGTGTAAATAACACATTATCACCAGTAGTAGCTCTGATGAATTCGTCCTGGTCATTGCCGTACTTAGCTGGTGCTCTTAGATAAGCTCTTAGGGATGGCTTTTTAACATCAGGGAAATATCGATCCCAATGTTGCCATCTGAAGATATCCATAGGAGTATCACTGCCCATCTTATGAGCTATCCTAGGTAAGTAACTCTCACCTAGTTTATCAGTTACTTTCTTTACCTTCTTAGCTGCATGCCTTTGGGCTGCTCCTGTTAAACTTCCTATTCCCATAACAAACTCCTATTTCTTAATTTGCTTTACTTTTTTATATCTCTTAACACTACCTTGTAGTAAAGATTCCCTGGCAAGGTCTCTACCCTTTTTGTCTCTAACCGCTTGTTCAATTTGTCTCATTACATTCTCTGAGTATCCTGTTCCTTCGGCTGATCCTCTTAATACTCTTCTATCAAAAGAAAAGGCTGCCTTAGCTTCCTCATCAAAGTTCATAAAATCATCTACACCTATATGCAACTTAGCTAGTTTACCTTTCACATTGAAGGCTATTCTATCCCCTTCGTTCCCTGGGTAGTTGTCTTTAAAGTGCTTCACAAACTTAGAGTTTTTCTTAGTATCATCTATTGGTCTAAATAGGAACTCCAAATCGTCACCCATTGTTGCACTGTTTTTATCTACCCCTCTAATCATCTTATTGAGTTGTTTAACACTTACACCATTGTCGTGCATCCTACTATTTAGTGTTTTCTTTGGTAGACCTCTTGAACCTAAGACACCTAATGTTAGTTCTGATAGGTCTTCTTGGACTGGTCCGAAAAGATGATTGTATATAGGGGACCCATTTTGGTTATTGTAGATCTCCTGTAGTTCATCTGCATTGATCTTGATTTTACTATCTCTCTGCAAACGACTTATACGATCTGATATAGCCTTCTCTGGGATATTCGTCTTAGATTCAATGGCTCTTACGACATCAGATCTAGCAGGTTTAGTGCTCTCTATCTGTTTGATGTTGTACTTCTTAATGTCAGCAGCGGTAGGGTTGTAAAGTACCTGTTTGTTACCCTCCCCTACCCATCCACCAGGTGCTAGTTTTTGATTAGAGGTTGTCCCTGTTCCTAATGTTGTTTTAAGGAAATCGGGACTTATTGGGACCCCTGTCTTCTTATCTTGTAGCAATAATCTAGTGCTGGATATTGCATCTCCCTGTTTGACATTCAGAAGTTTTGGGTCTCCGAGGAGGTTATCTGGGAGCTTATTGGGGTTAGGTTGTGTGAGAATATCAGCATTTTCCTTAAGCATTTCACCTAGCTTATTAAAGTCTATGTCGCTGCTATTTGCTACACCATTTATCTTACTATACCTCGCACTTTTACCACCTTTACCAGGTTTAGTTATAAAATTACCAATACCCATACTATGTCTCCTTTAAAAGTAAGAAAAACTCTCTCAGTTTTATAAGGAGTCTCTATTGGTGAGCCAACCTTGGTATATAAAATATATATGGGTATTTTTTAGGCTTAAGAAACCTCTATAAATTAACCAACTACCCCACCTTCTGTTAAAGCAAGACTGATTAGGGGTGTTAATATTTGAGTACCGTGAAAGTTTTGGACACCCCTTCAAACGCCCACAATAGCCCATATCGGAGCCTTTATCAACACCCACACCATACCACACCACACTAACAAAGATCCAAGCATGGGCAAATATGAGACCATTGATACCGAGCTCCATATCGGCCCGTATAGGCACGATAATAATAAAGTGATACCATTGGTAGGGGTAGACTACATTAGTCCAAGGTAGACCCACTCATGCTGCCGAGGGGCTATTGTGGGTCTATGGTGGGCTATGGTGGACTATTGCGGGTTATGTGCGAAAGGGTGATTTTAGAGGTAAAAAAAGAGGGTCGGCTGTAGCCCAACGGTAGCAAGGGATACAGGGGGTGTATAGTTTATTTATATCTTTATTATATAAATAGTCACACAAAAGGCTAGACAAGCGTATAATTCACCACATGAACAGCAACAAGGCGGTTCAACAATGACACATAAGTCATTGATTATTAAGCAAAAAGAGGATATACCATGACAAACAAAACAAACAATACAACAACAATCACAATACAATCAACTGAAAATATAAGTGAATACAACATCACCGCAATGTTAGCATTGGGCGGTATCCATCACGCACAAACATCTGATAGAACATTAGCATGGTATGAGTATGTATCAGACGCTGATGTAGTTTTACCGAGTTCCGTTAAGATACATTTCACAAAACAAGAAGACTTATTTACAGTCAATGATGTGATTAGACTAATGTGGAACATGTCAAACTAGTTAAAACTATAATTAATACATCTTACGGGGTGTATTGATGATAATTTTATCAACAACAAAAGAGGTTACAAAATGAATACAAAGAAAGAATATAAACTAGTTAAGAAACAAACAACACAACGCCCAATGCAACCGACACACGCGGTGTTTAGCAATCATGGCTATGTGGTAGACTTTTACTACTCTAAAGAGATGGCGGAAAATCATTGTCATTGGGATGCTAACCAATATGTGTCGGAGGTATAACAATGACAACATTAGCAGACAATTTGAAGGGTGACATTTCAAGAATAGACACCGATATCATAAGAGAGACAATTAACACCATAAATGGTTTTGGTTCAACATCAACGGTTAGTGATATAAATTCAATAACTAATAATAAGATAGCAATCACAAATGAATTAACTAGATTATTGAATATCATCAACCGACTAAAAGAGGTATAAACATGACTGATATTAAAAACAGTTGCACATGCAAGGTGAATAAAAATCACACTAAAGACGGCATCTTACACAATGGCTCATATAGATTAAACAATAGGGCGGAAAAACATTATATCTTTTGCAAGAAGTGCAAAGGTGTATTGAGACCGCCATTTTCACTATAACAAAGGGCTAAACATGACTACATTAATAATAATGACATTGATAATAACAACACCAGTAGCGTTTGCCTATTGGTTAAGTGACGGGTTTACCACATACGGAGAGCGATAAAATGACAACACTAACAAACAATCTTACAAACATTAAATTTGAAGTTTTAATACCAATCAACACAATCAAACATGCACTATCATTAATCGGAGGGCTTACAGAAACATCTAAAATGCCGAGTGCCTCTTACTCAATACCCGCCAATGAATGCAACAAAGGCTCCAAGCTTAGATTAATAAAGGGTTCAGTCTGTTCAACGTGTTACGCTCTTAAAGGCAACTACACACGCTACCCAAAGATTATACAAGCCCAATACAAGCGACTAGAGACCATCAAAGGCTCACAATGGGTTGACGCATTTAACTACTTGATACGCAATAAAAAGAGTATCACCACATCAAAGGTATTTAGATGGCACGATTCAGGTGATATTCAAAACCTTCAACACTTCAACAAAATCATACAAATAGCGGTTGATAATCCAACGGTGAAGTTTTGGTTACCAACTAAAGAGAGCGAACTAATCAAAAACTTTAATGGTTCAATACCTAAAAACTTAATAATACGCTTAAGCGGTTCAATGATTGACGGTAAAGCACCTATTTACAACCACACATCAACGGTAGTAACTAATAAAGACAATGCAACGTGTAGAAGTTTTGATAATGGCGGTAAATGTGGTTCGTGCCGTATGTGTTGGAATGGTGACGTTGAAACAGTATCATATTTTAAACACTAATAAGGGGTAACACATGAATACAGAATTACAAGCATTTGAAACAATGTTAAAAATAGACAATACTAGTACTGACTCAATAGAGACGGCAAAAGGGCTATTAAAAGCCCATAACGGCAACTTACAGTCATTTATATTAGAAATGGGTACCAGTTACCACCTAAACACGGGCGGTGGTTGTAACGTGTCATGCTTACTAATGGATAATGGGCAACTATTTACCGTGTCGGGTGAGTGTGCGTGTATTTATGCCAATGAAGACGACTTTTGGACGTGTGAGGGTGACAAATTCATAGAGTATTTTAATTTTAATTAAGGGGTAACACATGAAGATTAAAACAATTGAAACAGTAGTTAACACATTAATGATATTATCCTTGACGGTGTTAGCTTTATATTTATACACGGTTTATCTATTTTGGATTGAACCAACACTATAATAATAAACAGTCGAAACAGTAGGGGTTTACCTCTTTTTACCTTTACTGTCTATTAAGGATTAATCGCCTTAATACTGATGATGACAGATTTTATCAAGCTTATATAGGGGCTTACAATGACAGACGAACAGCAATATAATAATAATACATTCTTTAATGTTAGATATTTAATTAGAGATGTATTTACACTAAAACAACTGTACATATTAAGAAAATTTATCAACGATTGTATTGGAGATATGGAGGGTTAATAATGATTAATTTAATGTATAAAAATGAACGGGTCATAATACCGATTGATGAATTAATAGAGTCATATTTTATGACACACGTTGACAGTCAATACACATTAGAAGACATAACACTACTAGACCATGATGACGTACAAGTACTACAAAAAAGAGAGGGTTATAAGGTCATGATTGATTTAGTAACAGAAGATTAAACTAACACCCCTTGGATGGGGTATTTTTGTGTCTTTAATTAATAGCATTGGTTTACTAGTGTTATTAGTTAAACAGACAAACAACAAGGGGGTAAATAGACACGATTAATCAAAAGCAATACCAATACAAGGATAAATAATAATAACGCCTACATGGGCAAATATGGAGCTTATAGTACAGATCAGTGGATAAGACCACCTACCAGATCTGGCAGCAGGACTACTTAACACTTAATAGGGACTAATACAATGAGAAAACTAAATAAAATGAATACAAATATATTCTTAGAGACAACAGAAGCTGAAGCATTAGAGATAGTACTTAAGCATGGATACACAGACAAGAAACTAATCAACGATAGGTTGGAGCGGTTTAAATGGTCAATCAAAAATCTAAAAGAGTTTGTGCTAACTTTAGGAGGTGCTGAAAGTGTGGATACGGGTGGTGGGTACTGCGTGTCATTCTTAGAGTTAGCTAATGGTGATGTACTTGCAGTAAATGGTATCCGTGCTTGTATCTACCCCAATGAGGAGGCAATGTGGGAGTGTCGCGGTCATGAGGGGTCAGAGGTTATTAAAGCCCTTACATTTAAAACATTTAGGGCGTTACATGTATGAATATAGATAAAAGTAATAATAAAGATACCAAACTTATAGCTGATGTGGTATCATTCGGTGACTTACTTGATAAACACTATCGGTTAAGGGGGTACAAAGGTTATGAAGACTTTTGTAGTAAAAACAAAGCAACATATAAACATAAACATGAGGATAAATAATGATTGAAGTAATAGACAGAACAAAGCTACTTAGATTGATTGATAATACTAAAGGTAAATTCTTTACCGTTGACTTTACTAAGAAGGACGGAACACTAAGAACGATGACTTGTAGATTAGGTGTTACATCTAAGCTTAAAGGCGGTGTCAATAAGGTAGAAAAAGAGAGTAACGCTTATAAGGTTGTATATGAAGCCATTAAAGGTGAGTACAGAACGATAAACCTAAGCACAATCTTTAGAGTACGTGCAGGTGGTACTTACTACAAGGTGGAGGGTTAGTCATGAACGTATTAAGCTTGTTTGACGGCATGTCATGTGGACAAATAGCACTTGATAACTTAGGTGTTAAGGTTGATAACTACTATGCATCAGAGATTGATAAGTGGGCTATTCAAATCACTAAGAAAAACTACCCGAACACCATCCATATTGGAGACGTAACTAAGGTGGCAGCAGGGGACTTACCTAAGATTGATTTGTTATTAGGTGGTTCACCGTGTCAAGGATTTAGTTTTGCAGGTAAACAACTTAACTTTGATGACCCAAGATCAGCCCTATTCTTTGAATACGTGAGACTTCTTAAGGAATTGAAGCCTAAGTACTTCTTAATGGAAAACGTACGAATGAAGAAGGAATATCAAGCGGTAATTAGTGAGCAATTAGGGGTAGAGCCTATTTTGATTAATAGTTCTTTATTAACAGCCCAAAACCGTAACAGATTGTATTGGACTAACTTACCCGTAGAGCAACCCGAAGACAAAGGTATTGTATTGAAAGATATCTTAGAGGATGGATTTGTCGATAGAGATAAGTCACACTGCTTAGATGCTAACTACTTTAAAGGCGGTAACCTAAAGTCCTATTTTGAGAAACACCGAAGACAATTGGTATTCTCTAAAGATGGATTGTGTCATGTTGGTGATGCTGACTTGAAGGGTAATGATTCAATTAAGAGAGTCTACCATCAAGACGGCAAAGCACCAACACTCACTACAATGGGTGGTGGACATAGAGAGCCTAAGGTATTGGTAGTGAAGGAAGCCACTAAGAAGGGGTATACAGAGATAGAAGATGGTGACTGCTTTGACTTGACCTTCCCTAAGAGTAAGACTAGGCGTGGTAGAAACATGAAGGATAAGAGTAACTGCTTAACCGCTGCCAACTATGAGTACATGAGGTATGAGCACCCTACTTACCGTAAGCTAACACCACTAGAATGTGAACGCTTACAAACAGTACCAGATAACTACACTGAAGGTGTGTCAAACACACAGAGGTACAAAATGTTAGGCAATGGATGGTCGGTCATTGTCATAGAACACATACTACATGGTATGTACATCTTGGCCGACTACAGAGGACACGATTATGGTCTAGATGATGCAGTCGATGAAGAGAGGGATTATGTTTGAGTTTTTACTAACAATATCAATAATCCTATGGATAGCTTTAATACACAAAACATGGAGGGTTTATCATGAGCCAGATATACGAAATAGAATACAAAGGAAACTTTAGAACGAAAGGTAAGAAGACAAAAGAAGAGTCATTAGAAGAATTGAGAATAAATATGCATTCTTTTAAAGTATGGGGTGGTCGTGTTCTTTTTCAGTTTGATGATATTATTGATGAACTAGAAGAGGAGATGAGAAGTGAGAAAGATAACATTAGAGTTTGACTATTGGGACTACCTAGAGGCAACAGATAGGCTTAATACGGACTTCAGTAGAAAGAGATGGCTACACCTAGTAGCAGTCATTAATAAAGAGTCTTGGCTTGATATCATGAATGGTGAAATCAGAGAGACAGTACAATTAGCAGATAGGGAGATGAAATGAATACAGATTGGGTAATAAAGGATGTTGGTAATGATACCTACTTGAGGCTCGGTAACGGTGACTTAGTTGTTTTTGGTGACAAAGAAGAAGCCATTGAAGATATGAGAGGTAATGAAACATTAGAAAAGTTTGATGTTAATAAAGACTATGATAAGGAGATGAGATGATGCAGGTAGTAGTTAAAGACAGTGAAGGGAAGGTGTACATCTATAATTCTATAGAGCAACTTATAGCAATGCTTAACATACAATTTGATTTAATGACTTTTGAATTAGTCAAGGAGACAGAATGAGAGCAGGACAAGGTGCAAGAGATACCTTTAAGACTTCGGGTATAACAGATAGTTCTTTTGGCGGCACCAATGAGCCAATAGAAGATATGAGGGGTGTTATGACAACAGATGAATGTAAACGACAAGAGGGGTGGTTGGAGTCTGTATCGAGAGATACTGATATGTCTGATTACTTTCTTTATAAGTACGTGACATTACTTAGAGAGGTTAAACCAGATGAGTATGAGAAAATGATAGGGAGGTATTAGAATGAGAGATGATTTAGAGATAGCGTACGAATACATGCACTTGCTTAAGAGGAAGTCAGATAAGTACCCAAAGGTGAGTGGTGAGTCGTTCAAGGTGTTAGCCTTTATTAACCACCATAAGCTAGATGCAAGTATAACCAAGATAGTCCACAGTAGGCTCTTCAATCACCTAAGTCTATCTACAATAAAGAGAATCGTAATAGAGTTACTTTCTAAAAGACTAATCACTAAAGAGGTGAGTGGTGTTGACAGTAGAGTAATGATATTAAGGAGTGTTAAAGATGCAAACTGAAGACCCAAACAACAAAGACAACATCAACCCAAACCACTACAAACAAGGCAACATAGAAGTAATAGACTTTATCTTAGATCAAAAGATGTCTTACTTAGAAGGTAACATCATTAAGTATGTCAGTAGGTATAAGTTTAAGAATGGTATTGAGGATCTGGAGAAGGCTAGATGGTACTTAGAAAGGTTGTATGTATTGAAATTAGAGGAGAAATGAAATGAGTTATGTGGGCAAAGGTTATACAAACGACAAGCTATTTGTATTAGATGATGTTATTGGCATAAAAGCCGAAGATGATATTGGGACAGTAAAGGTATTTAAAACACTTGATGACTTCTTAGATTTTATTGAGGATATTAACGATAGTTTGAAAGTAGAAGTAATTACTGATAACTACATCGGGGAATGAAATGAGTTACGTAAGAATAACAAACGATGAAGCAATGGATAGTATCTGTGATGCTATGGATTTCATAGATTCAACTGAAGTACCTTACCCTAAAGAAGCAAGAGACCTAGTGTCAAGGCTGCAGGAAACTATCAAGTGGGTTGAACTACAAGTTGATGGTGATTGGGAAGATACTGACGAAAACACTAAGGAGAAGGTATGAGACCACTACCGATGGGAAGTAGTAAGTGTATCTGTTGCCCAACTAAAGATGGGGTATTAGATAGCATAAGAGAAGTAATAGAGTTAATAGATACTACTAGCTACGAAGCCGAAGAAGATTATAAACAAGCTAAACAATTAGTATATGACTTAAATAAGGCTATTGAAGCAATAGAGATGATAAAAGATTGGATGGACTAAATAAATTGGGGAATAAAGAGGATGAACGAGAAGACTAGAATATACACATTAGATGATGGGACTACTACAACAGTAGAAGATATGGTAAAGGAATTGAATTGGGCTAGTAGTACCTGTTACGCTAGGTTACAGGACTCCACAGATCCAAGTAGGGTCTACCGTAGCCTAAGTCCGACTAGAAAGGACTCACGGATAGAGTACACTTTAGATGATGGTTCTGTATGGACTGCTGTAACTCTTGCAGAACACTTAGCACTTAAATACAACGCTGAATGTAAGTCAACCACAGCAGGTGGTAGGTTATGTACTATGGATGGTGACAGTAAGAGGATACTTGCACCACTAAGAGAAGGTTACACCGAAGAGAGTAAGTCAGTTAAGAAGCTGATAGGTGATAGGATGTTCTTTGATCCTTTAGGTCATTGGGCTTTACTTAATAGGTGTTTGTGATGACTAAGAAAGTAATCATACTAACGATAGCCCTCAGTAGCTCCACAATGGCCATAGACGAGAACTTTCAGTTCCCAGTCTTTGACTATACAGAGAGATCTATTTGGACACCTATGAGGGTGTTAGGAACTCTAATGGCTAAACAGAACGGACATTATCAGAAATGTATCAGAGATACTAGTTGTAATATGTTAAAGTATCATGAATGGTTTAGTTATATAACCTCTAATGGGCTACAATTACGGTATAATAAAGATACCTTTAAACTTAATGAATGGAGAAAATAGAAAATGAACAAGCGAGTTAAACAAATCAATCTTAAATTACCAGCAGAGACACTAGAACAATTAGATCTAAAAGCATCTAAAATGGGACTAAACAGGACTTCATACATCAAATTGATTGCTATGATGGATGTTGAGTTTCAGTTAGTAGGTTCACCTACACAACTAAACAACTAAACAACTAAACAAACAACTTACCTACTGGTACAACTAGCCCCTTCGGGGCAGGGATGGTGTCCTATAGTAGGTCTATAGTAGGTCTATAGTAGGGCTTATTAGTGTTTAGTTAAAGGGGTTTGTAAGTAGGGGGTTAGTGAGTAGGGGTTTCATACGGTAGCAGTTGAGCTAGTATAGTCCTAATATAGGGGGTTACTTTAGAGGATGGTTTGATTGTTCTCTATTGGTGAGCCAACCTTGATTAAATAGGGAAGTAACCCAACTCTGTTATGCAACACACATAATAGGGGGGTAGTGATATGCAACTGTGATGACTGTCTAGTCAGAGTTACTTCTATTGGTGAGCCAACTAGAATAAATATAATTAAATAAGAGGGGAAATCAAGTAATGATTGATAGGAAGTTTTTGTATAAGTTAGTAGATAAGATCAATGTGGCACAGAAGGCTAAGAATAATCCTTCTCCTTTCTGTAAGTACTTGAGAAGATATGAGGGTGATAGAGAAGAGTTAGCTAATATAATATTAGAGGCTGTTGTTAAAGGGGTCTCTAACAGAGAGCAATTAGTAAGTATCGGTGAGTCTGTAGGTACTAAACTGCTGCACTTAGAGGGTATTAAGATGTCTGTTCTTACCTTTGGTGGTGACTACAAGAAGAAAAGAGAGTTAATTAAGGTAGGTATAGAGGCTGTTGGTTTATTACAGGTATGTGGTTGTATTAGATTAGCTAAACCTATTAAGATGGGTGGTAAGAATGAAATGTTCATGATAGAACCTGCTTGTGATGAGTTTCTTAAGCTTATACTTGTTTCTGATGAATCTTTAGGGGAATTCCCTACTGAACAGTACACGCCTTGGGAGACACCTTGGAAGGGTGTTAACTCTATTGTCAAGCGGATGCCTGTAGGTTGGGATGAGAAGTACACTAAGGAAGTGATACCACATGTCTATGAGGCTCTGAATAACTACGGTAGTACCCCATTTTTAATCAACGAAGGGCTACTTAAGACTGTGTCACTTATGCAGGATGGTGGGCATTGTTGGATACCTGATGATGTACCGCAGGGGTTAGTGACTGAGGCTATCTGTGACTTAATGAAGGTTAAGAATAAAGAAGACTTTGTTAGGGATAAGAAGTCTGAGTGGGCTATGGCTCAAGGTATTAACAAAAGGCACTTGGATAAGTTATCTAAACAGATGGCTAAGGATTGGTATACAGAGAAATCGGAGCCTTTGATTAAGATAATTGCTGCACACTCTAAGAGAAGAGAGTTTAATATGGTTCTTAAGAAGGCTAATATTATTAATGAAAGAAGTAAAGGTGCATTGTCTTTAGAGGATAAACCCTTCCACTTTGACTTCCAATTAGACAGTAGAGGCAGATTCTATCCTATGCAACAGTGGTTAGAACCAGATCGGAAGAGCACACGTCTGAACTCCAGTCAC
>OBJC01000104.1_pt1 | contig 15934 bp, 15 predicted proteins | sample 1481521 | NCBI WGS metagenome assembly OBJC01 (sample SAMEA2341961, study PRJEB22496) | metagenome | biome: marine; feature: hydrothermal vent; material: water | place: Pacific Ocean | collected 2011/2012 | reverse complement strand
AATAAGCTTTCTGCTTAATCAATAAAGTGCCCGACCAAGGTTTATTCTCGGTCGGGTATTTTTTCGCCCACGTTCACGGCCCGGTCTTCATCGGCTGCAACCGCCGCTTGACGTCTGAGACCCGTACGGCCAGGTTCTTTCGCCAAATCTCCAACTCCCGCCTTGTCGGAGATGGGTAGACCGGCTTTATATCCCACGCCACGCCACCGGGTCCGTCCGCAATCGGCTCACCGCACAGCTTGCGCAATGACTGAAACACCCTTTCTGGGATGTTTCGGCGACCATCCTTAGTGGGAATCAGTAATATGTCGAACCCCTGCTCGGAGAGCATCGTCAGGTCTTCACGGTAATCGTCCTCCATCCCTCGCGGGTCCTCGTGGTAGTACAACCCGTTGATATCATCCACCAGGTGCAAGGACCGCGCGAGCGTATAGCCATCACGAGCAAAAAACTCGATGCGCTCCAGAGGTACAGTATTCGTCGGGTGCTGATGAGACATCTGGCCCGCCAACGCCAGGGCCCTATTTGATGCATCCGCCTGCAATGTGAGCCCAATATCGAGCACCGCCCGACCAGGGTGCTCAGCCAGCCGCTCCAAAGCCCAGGTGTTTGGGATCTCCAACACCGGCCACGGCCATCCAATCAACTGCCCTGCAGCGATTTCAAATACACCCATAGGCACCAAAATCACCAGCCATTTTCCCCGCCGCCCGGTCACCACCAAGGCCACCAAGGCCGCCTGGGCCATCACAACCAGCGCCAAAAAACGAACTGGAAAATTCACCGGTTCCGCAATCAATTCCAAGATGCGGTTGAGCCACAACATCGGCAACCGCACCCGCGCCCCAGAGTTGCCAAGGGTGAACACCTCTCCACTCAAGCTCAAATAGCTACCCAAAGACAAACACAAGGCCATCAAACCCACCAACACCCAAGGCATCGCCTCTTTGGGGCGCCGCCAAAGGGCCATCAGTGCCATCAAGCTGATGAGCACACCCAAATACCGCCCGCCCCCATAGCCGAGCTCGTGGCTGGTGGTCGCCTGACGCCCAAAGGCCCACAGCTGAGTGACATCGAGTCGACTGCCCAAACTGTCGGTGACCTGCTGACCCTTCTCTACAAAAATATGCGTGAGCGGCGGATCGCGCTCTATGGCGGGTGCCGCGTAGCTGATCGCAAACACCCGACCAATCGGCACCACTATGACCAGTAAAACCATGGCCGCAAACGCCATTCTCTTAAAAAGCATCCGACGATTCGGGTTCACCAAAAGCTGCCACGCGCAAACCACGCCCACAGCCAGCCCCAAGAAAAAACCCAGATAAAAGCAAGACAACACCGCACCGACCATGGACAGGCTGACCAAGCCCCAGTCACGCCACGTTGCGCTTCTCAAGGCCTTCAGCAATAGGCCCAGGCCGAGCGGAAGCCACCACAGGTGCGTCAATTCGCCCACGCCAACACTCACAAAAAAAGTGGTCACGCTCGAGCCGACCAACACCGTCCCGCACGCCAAGCCCGACACACGGTTTCCACCGGTCAGCAGCCGCCCAAACCAGGCGCCCACCATTCCCGTCGCAAACAAGTTTGCTGCCACCAGCAAGTTGGACAGCAAAACGATGTCCATAAAGGGCGTGACAACGCTCACAAACCCATTGAGAGGCTCGATCGGATACAAATCCATGCCGACGGGCCAATTGACCAACTGCGTCGAGAAGGGAAACACACCCTCTCGCCACACACTGGCCCGCATCCACCACAGGGTCCACAGATGCTTCATGCCATCGGCCTTAGCGCTGCCCAACGCCAAAGCCCCTGGGCGCAATACAGTTGGCCAGGTAAGCACACTGACGCAGATGGAGAACCAAAGTATCTCCACCCACAGGGCTCGGGTTTTTGCGATCAGCGATGACATGACAGAGCCAACTGTAGCCTAATCTTGCACCACTTCTTCGCCGCGAACCGATGCAGGCAACTGGGGATCCGACTTGGCCGCCTGAACATATTGATACATCGAACTCAAAGCGTGGTGCACATAGTCGATCCGCACTTTGGTCTCGTTCAGCGCATAGCGAATCCCACCCATGACCTGGTGGGGGCGCGAAAATGCGTAGGTGTCTTGCTCTGTGTACTGCATCGCGAGGCCCAAGCGCATCGCCTCGCGGGTGGACTTCTCGAAGAAGGCCGACTCGTCAGGCGCTGCCCGAATAGCGAGCTGGTAGGCCGAAGCCGTCCCCTCGGCGTAGCAGAATGCCTGCATCGCAGGAAGCTCCGCCTCCATCTTGTAGTAACCACCAATATAGTCCGGCCACGGCGCGCGGTCTGTTCGCCACTGGTAGGTATCGATCATCCAGCGCGCTACCTCTAGACCAAACTCAGCCACCTCTTTGTTGCCGGTCCGGCGGTGGTAGGCGTTGGCCGCCATCACCGTCCATGGCCCCATTTGCACCAAAGATAAGCGCGTCGTGTTGTCGTACACATGTACAGGCCACGGCGCGTTGTCCAGCCGCTTCGCAGCACGGGCACGGAAAACCGGCATGTAGTACTCCCAGTACTTATCCAAGTCTTCAATCCATTTGTCATCATCAAAGTATTCGGCCAAATACACCAAAGCCAAGGCCGCCTCACCCGGAACGATGTCGTTGGTCGTGCCGTGGTACGAATGCCCCTTGGGCACATGGTAGCCCAAGAACTTCCCGTTATCCTGAGCCATGAACTTGGTGAAATTACCCAGCTTTCGCAGCAAATCATCGTATTCGCGTGTTTTTGCCGCCCGTGCCAAATCAGCGATACCCAAGATGTTGATGACCACTGCACCCAGCTTCACGTTGTTTTTGTATTTATAAAAGGCCATCTCGCCTTCTTCAGCGTCGACCTCACCCAACATATGACTTTGGGTAAAGCCCAAGGTCTTTCGGGCAGCATCCAAAAACTCCGGCCGTGGGTCGATCGTATACGCCTGAACCAGGTTCCAAGTTGAGAGGGTATGCCGCACGATGTTGTTCTCATTCGCGTAGCGGTTCTCTGAGGGCCAAAACTTATACACCACCGAGCCATCAGGCTGGAGATTGGCCAAATACCACTCCCCTGCCCGGACCACCGCCTGGCTCACCGACGCGATGGTCACCATCGACTCTGGCACCATCTTGAAGCCCCGAAAGAGTTGCACAACCTCGCCATCGCCCATTTCAGCAAAATGAATTGTGCGGAAAACCTCGAGCCAGCCGCCCACTTCGCGCCAAGGCCGTTTGGTGGGCATCCGACTGGTGGAGGCGGCGGCCTTCAAAAATGCATCCGGCCGGTTCAAGGACCGGGTGTAGGAAAAGCTCCCTGGAGCAACCCCGCGCCGCTTTTTATCCTTGCTCAAAAAGTAGACGCCATCGATACCAAGCTCCCAAAACCGTTCCAGGAATGCAGTGTCACGATTCTCGACATAGGCCCGCTCGGTCACCCGATGAATCTCCAAATGAAGATCATTGATATGCTCTTTGAGTGCCGGAAAGCCGTAATACTCAATTCGGCGCCGATGAATACGCTCCAGGTCCACCACCAGCTCCTCCATGGACTTCTGCAAATTACGGTCCTGAGAGAAGGCAAAGGCCAACTCGCGGCCTTGACCACGCAAAGTCGCCACGAAGGTCCAGTTTCCTGTTTCGGATTTGATGTCGGGAATCACCGGCGGGCGCTTGCCTTGAAGGCGATCACGGATGTATCGCATAACCGAGGTTGCAAGGGGCTTGTTGAACGACACAACCGCTTTTCTAACCCGGTAAATCAAGGTCGACTCCCCCACACGCACAAGCTGAAAGCGTTGTAGGAAGTCGTGATGAATCAAGCGGGCGATGACCTCGGAGCCCACGTCGGTACTGGGGGCCAAGGTGTGATGCACGATGACCGTGCGAACACCCGCAGCATAAAGCATATCGGCGGCCTTCGTCTCATCCAGGCCATAGAGCACATCCTTGATGGCCGAATCGTCGAAGAGCCCACCAAGCTCGACCGAATCGGGCAATCCGCTGACTTTATCTGGTGCATCAATGAGCACTTTGCCCTTGTTACGAATCACCTTATCAATGGCACCCTTGGAGAGCGCCTCAGACCCAATCTTGGTGAGCGCCTCTGTGATTCGCGCCTCGAAGCCTCCGGCATGGGCAACGATAATGCCCTTTTTGGTGTAGGCGGTAGACGTTGAACCCGGGTTCAAATCATCACAGCCCGAAAGCATTAAAACAAGGCCAAATATTACGTGTCGCATCAGCTTCTCCAGCGGTGCGGCCCCTTATCCCGTCTTCTCCTTTAGCCCCACACGGCCGCGATAACGATGTCGTCACCTTCCCCCATCTTCTCAATAAATAACCACGCAGCACCCACCCTGGCCGTGGTGGCCATGCCCAACTCCATCACCGCATCAAAACTTGCCGAGAAGCTCCGGGTGCTAAAGACGGGCTCATTAAAGTCCAAGGCGTCGGTGGCCCAGGCAAAACGACCAGACGCAGGGTGAAAGGTCCCCAAGACCATCGTCTTCAGGCGGCTGGTACCCGAGATGTGGTCCAAGACCAAGCTGAGATCATCCGCGCCAATCTCCCACCCCGTCCAACTTCCACGCCGACGGCTCGTCTCCCCATGAACGCCCGCCATGAGCGCCTCTTGGCCAGCGACCATCTCGCGATACTGGTGCCCCTCCAGCGGATGGCCGGGTGGCTCCGGTATGCCGATATCCGCCAAAACTGCATCGTCGGCATCTTCATCAAACAGCGGCATGATCTCGATCTGGTCGAGGGCATCACGCACCACGGCCACCGCACCACGCTCCCAAGGCAAACGGCTCAACATATTCCTGTTCAGGCGATTGATGGCCGCCTCCAACGGGGCGATACCCTCTTCTGCGCCCAGTGGATCTGGGGGGCCACCGCCGTACGGCAACGGGTGGGTCTCAAGATCGGTCAGCTTGATGGTGTCGCCCAGCCGCTCAAAGCGAATCACAAAGCGCCGCACACCAAAAGGCCCGCAAAGGGTCAGTAGGGCCCTATCCACACCCGCGGCCCGCACAAAGCGGCCCAACTCGTCTTCCAAATCTTCAGGCGGACGCCCGTTCAACTGTCGTTCAAACCATCCCATGGGGCAAGCCTACTCTGGAATGGGCCAAAAGTCGGGAACCGTCGCGTGTGGTGGCTCCAACCCTGGCCCTGACAACCCGTAATGATGCAGTAAGAAGCTTGCTTTTTCCAATATAAAAACCCCGCCACCATAACGGCTATCCCCGCGAATCGGGATGCCCACAAATGCGGCATGAACGCGAATTTGGTGCATCACACCGGTGGTGATCACCGCCTCCCACACCGTTGCGCCATCGGTGGTTGGCCCCAAACGCTCAAAGCGGGTCGAGGCCGGATACCATTTGCCACGATGCGGCGTGCTCTGGCCACGGCGAACGATCATCCGCTTTCGCTTTCGCTTATCGTGAGCGATGGGCGCCTCAACAGTGTTTGAACCCCACGGCACATCTCCGGCAGAGACAAACCGATAGCGCTTGGTGAGCTGTCCCGAGGCAAAAAGTCCACGCAACCAAAGCAGGTCGTCTGGGGTATTCGCGGAGAGGACCTGGCCAGATGTGGGCGTATCGAGCCGATGGGCCAAGCCGCCCGAAAAGCCTGGCTCCCAACCTTGTGGCTCGAGCCCTGTTTGGGCCAATAGGCAATCGCCACTTGGGTCTGCGTGGGGTGGAAATACGGGAATCCCCGGTGGCTTATTCCAAGCAGCCCAACGCTCACCTCGGCCCAACAATAGGTTCATTCTCTCACCGCCATCACCGCGCAAAATAAGGCGATAACACCCGAAACTGTGGCCACCTGATACATCACCGTCGTGTCCCAGGTGCCCGCGATCCAGCTCGCACCCATCACACCCATCGCGCTTCCAAATCCACCCACAGCCAGGGCCAGCAAACCTTGACCGCTCGTGGCCACCTCGGCGGGCGCTTTGGCGCTCATCAATGCCACGGCAGCCAACCAAAACACACCGAATGTGATCCCATGCACCATATTGAGGGCCACAATCAACCATGGGCTGGTCAGGGTCACCATCAAGGCCCACCGCGGGATGGCCAAACCCATGGCCACCAACAACAGATGCTTAGCGCTAAACCGCCCCAATATTCGTGCCGACATGCCCATCAACAGCACCTCGACGATCACGCCCGCAGCAACCGCCGCCCCCGTCCACATCGCACCATGACCCAAGCCATCGATATGGACTGCCAAAAATGTTGTATTGCCCACATGGGGCGCAAAATGAAAAGCCGCGGCCAGTATCATCCAGCGCACAAATCGGTCGCTAACCAAACGCCGCAAAGCAGGGAGCACCTCCACCCGGACAGCGACCTCCGACGAGGGCATAAACAGGGTGAGCCCCAAAAATAAAACCGACACCACAGCCACCACCTGTAGGGGGCCATACGCGGTGTTGTCAACCAGCCAGCCCACGCCGAGCACACCCACCATAAAGCCGACAGAGCCCCATCGCCGAACCCGACCATATTCTCGTTTGTCCTTCAATGAACGTAAGGTCAGACTGTCCAAAACAGGGCCCGTCGGTGCGCGACCAATAGCGAGGATCAACATGGCCAACACCACCCACCATCCTGGCGGTGCGAGCCACAAAGCAATCCCGCCTATCGCTGAGAGCGTGGCCCCAATGCGGACCATGGCGATGGGCGCAGAGAAGCGGTCGGCGAGCACGCTCCACACTGGGCCAAAAACCAAGCGACTGAGCGGCACAGCGCCGAGGGCTGCGGTCAACATCAAGCCTTCCACACCCAAATCACGAAGAACCAAGGCCAAAAAGGGCATCAAAGCCCCCAAAGCCAGATAAGAGACGCCAAATAAACCCGATAGCCAGCGCTGCATTTGTACGTTGTTCTTGACCACTTCCACCAAATACCTCCGCAGCCTGGCTAACCCCACGGCGACCAGCCATAGATCGAATTAGCAGATATCACCATGGGTTTTGTTCACCTTCACAATCGCAGCCAATATTCGATTCTCGATGGTGCGATGCGTCCAGGAGAGTTGGTCGACCGGGCGACTGCCCTCGAGATGGGTTCGATAGCGCTCACAGACACATGCAATCTTTATGGCGCGGTAGAATTCTTCAAAGCTGCGAAATCAGCCGATGTTCACCCGGTCTTCGGAGCCCAAATCTGGCTGTGGCCTGAAGGTATCGACACCTTTGACGACCGAAGCCCAGACGGCGGTTGGAAGCTCCTCTTTTTAATCGAAAACCACACGGGCTATAAAAATCTGTGCCAGTTGATCACCACGGCGATCTTTGATGGCATGCACTTTCGGCCCCGCATCGACCTGGCTCTCCTAAAGACCCACCGTGAAGGCTTGATCGTCCTCACAGGCGGGATTGCCGGGCCCCTGGGCTCAAGCTGCAGAGGGTCCCTCGAGACCGCCCGCGAGTGCACCCAAGCCTTGCTGGACATCATGGGCCCAGAGCACCTATTTTTGGAGCTTCAAGATGTGGGCCTGCCCGGCCAAGACGAGGCAAATACCCGCGCGAGAACCCTCTCCGCTGAGTTCGGCATCCCGACAGTGGTCACAAATGATTGTCGCTATGTCCACAACGACGACGCGATCACCTTGGATTTACTCAACTCCATCGCCCGAGGTGAATCCCTCGACGCACCGGCCCGCCAAGGCTTGCCCACCGACCAGCAATACATCAAAACCGAAGCAGAGATGCGCGCGCTGTTTCCGAATGACGGCGAGGCGATCGACCGCACAGTCGACATTGCCGAGCGTTGTCAGTTTAAGTTCAAGATGGACACCTATTATTTTCCCGCGACCCGCCCACCGGACATCGTTGAGGGCCCTGATGGCGAAAAGCCCGATACAGACGCCAACTGGGCCTTCTTTTACGCGGCCTTCCCTCCCCCCAAAAACTATGGACTCCCCGGCCCGGATGACCCAGCTCCGCCAAGGCCCGATGGTGCTGGAAATATCGATGGCTACTTCCGATGGTACTCCGCTGAGGGTCTAAAGCTCCGCTTGGTTCACATCCCCAAAGAAGACCACCCCGAGTACTGGGAGCGTCTCGATTTTGAACTCAATATTGTCATCCAGATGGGCTTCCCCGCCTACCTTCTGATCGTTGCTGAGTTCATCAATTGGGCCAAAGATGAGGCCATACCCGTTGGCCCTGGGCGGGGCTCGGGGGCAGGCTCCGTTATCAACTGGGCCACCGGCATCACCAACATCAACCCCATCCGCTTTGGGCTTCTATTCGAGCGCTTCCTCAACCCCGAGCGGGTGAGCATGCCCGATATCGATGTGGACTTCTGCCAAGATCGGCGAGAGGAGGTCATCACCCACGTGCGCGACAAATACGGCGCAGAGTTGGTCAGCCAAATCATCACCTATGGCAACCTCAAGGCCAAAGCGGCGACCAAAGACATCGCCCGTCTGGTGGGCTTGGACTTCAACTCATCCAACCGCATCGCCAAACTGATTCCAGACGATTTGGGCATCACCCTCAGTGACGCTGTCCACGAGGAGGCCATCGCCCATCGCATCGACGGCGACCCGGTCATCGGGCGTTTGTTCAGCCTCGCCCGTAGAATCGAAGGCATGACCCGGCAAACCGGCGTTCACGCTGCCGGCGTTGTCATCGCCGACCGCCCTCTGGTGGAGCACGCACCCTTGTACCGTGACGGCCCCGATGGCGGACCAGTGGTGCAGTTTGAGATGAAGGCTGCCGAAGGCGTGGGGCTGATCAAGTTCGACTTCTTGGGCCTCAAAACCTTGGACCAAATTCGTGACGCGGTGAAAATGATCGCGCGAAACACCGGCGAAACCCACGACGTCGACACCCTACCCTTGGACGACGAAGCCACCTTCGCCCTCTTACAGCGCGGCGACGGGCTGGGTGTTTTCCAGGTCGAGTCCTCGGGCATGCGCGAGCTGATGACCCGCTTACGCCCCTCCAATATCGACGACCTCATCGCCCTGTTGGCCCTATACCGACCCGGCCCGCTCAGCTCTGGCATGGTCGACACATTCATCGCCTGCAAACACGGCCGGCAAACGGTGGAATACCCACACCCCAGCCTGGAGCCCATTCTTGCGAGCACCTACGGCGGCATTGTTTATCAAGAGCAGGTCATGCAGATCGCCCAGGTCTTGAGCGGCTACTCCCTCGGTGAGGCCGACCTGCTGCGGCGCGCGATGGGTAAAAAGAAAAAAGAGGAAATGGACAAGCAAAAGTCCCGCTTTATCGAAGGCGCCATCCGCAACGATGTCGACGAAAAGCTGGCCGATGAAATCTTTGAACTGCTGGCATTTTTTGCGGGCTACGGCTTCAACAAATCCCACTCGGCCGCCTATGGCATGATTTCCTACCAAACCGCTTGGCTCAAGGCCCACCACCGGGCCGAATACATGGCCGCCTTGATGACCATCGACCGGAACAATACCGACAAGGTCCTGCTGTACATCGGCGATTGCAAACGTGCTGGCCTCTCGGTGCTGCCACCCGATGTAAACCACAGCCAAGTCGGTTTTGATGTGCCCGCTGACGACCGCAAGCAAATCCGCTTTGGCTTGGCTGCCATCAAAGGCGTGGGAACCGGAGCCGTCGAGGCCATCATCGAGGCCCGTGAAGCTGCTGGTGGCTCCTTTCAAGATTTTGGCGACTGCATCGAACGCCTGGATTTCGGTCGCATCAACAAAAAAGTGCTCGAAAACCTAATTAAGTGTGGGGCCTTCGACTGGACGGAGCGCACGAGACATCAACTGTTCAAATGTATCGATCAGGCCATTTCGGTGTCTCAAAAAGTTCAGGCAGACAAAGCCTCTTCTCAGACCTCGCTCTTTGGTGGTGCCATGGCCGCTCAAGTTCGACCACAAATACGCTACGCAGACGTTGGCGAATGGCCAACATCGGTCAAGCTTGGCCATGAACGCGAGGCCTTGGGGTTCTTCATCACCGGCCATCCCGTCGAGGTTTTCCGGGATGTGATCGCCGATGCTGCCAGTTGCAATATCGATCAACTGGTGACCAAGCCCAACGATTCAGAGGTTACCATCGCAGGCATGGTCTCAGCACTGCGAAAGGTCCGCACCAAGCGGGGAAACGACATGGGCTTTGTGACCATCGAAGACGAACTCGGCAGCATCGAGTGCATTTTCTTCTCTGACCCTTGGAGCAATTCCAAAGCTGCACTCGGAGCGGGCGTACCCTTGCTGATCAAAGGCAAGCTCGAAAAAAAGGCCGGAGAGGCTGGCGAAGAGTGCAAGCTGATCGCAGACACTGCGGAGTTGCTCACCGATGTCCGAGAGCGCCGCACACGTTTGGTGCACCTCATGCTGGAGGCTGAAGAGGTGACCACCCACATGCCCGCACTCAGCACGCTCTTCGCAGAATCAGAGGGTAGATGCCCCGTACACCTTCATGTCCGAATGGAGGACCTGGCGTGGGTCGAGTTGAAATTGGCTGATCAGATTAGGGTAATACCCGATGATGCCCTCCTCCAAGGCATCGAAGTATTGACCCGCAGACCGGGGGCAGTGAAGCTCGTATGAACCTGTTTTATTTTATGGCGTCCACCTTGGTTTGGGCCGGTGAGGCCAAGCCTGTGGTCGAAGAGATCCCTGGGGGTCAAATCAACTGGACCACCATGCAGCTTGAAATCAGCGCCCGATCAGACCGCACGGTGGGCGCGTGGAAAAATGTCCGGGTCCAAGAGCAGGATGCGCTGGATCAACTGGCCCCTCTTATCGACCAGGCCGCCCGCAGCATTCGTTTTGACCCACGGCGCTTAGCGGACGACCTTTTCTCACCCGATGAGGGCGGCGCGCCCCCCTCGGTTATCCGACGGCTCGACGACGGGCTTCGCAGTTGGCGAATCCGCGAGACCCGCTACCTCAGCAACGGCGGTGTCGAGATGGACGCAGTTTTTGAAGTGCACAGCTGGCTGCGCCCCATGCTCTTGTCACAGTCGAAGCCAACCGCCACCACCCCCGTTGCCGATGGTCCGACCGGGGTCGTCGTCGACGCCCGACACACCGACTTCAGTCCCTGCCTGGCACCAGAGGTCCTCACCCAGGCCGGCGATCCACTGATTCACCCCCAACGGGTTCACGCCGAAGTCCTGCGCAGCCGGGCCCCCGTGCTCTATGTGCTCGACCCCGCCGACCCTCTGGCCGCCAAACGAGCCGGCACACATCCAATATTCGTCACTGCCGCCGAGGCCACGGCCAACTGCACCCTCCTTTTGACCGCTGGGGATGGGCAAGTCCACGACAACAGCCCAGGCTTCGCAGATGCGGTGGCCAACGGTCGGGTTGTCCTTGTGGTGAGCCCATGATTCACCGCAGCCCCACAAGCCTTGTCGGGGGGCCGATGGGCCGGCCTCGACGCAGACCGCCCTCACCACCCGAGGGCCCCAGCTTCAGCGATCAGCTCTTGTGGGCTGGTGCCTTCCTGGCAACCGCGAGCGCTTTGGTTTGGGTGTTGTGGCCGATTTTTTCCATCCTGCTTGCAGCCGCTGCTCTCGCTTATCTGCTCGACCCCATCGCCGACCGATTCGAGCGCGCTGGATACAAACGCCAGTTTGGCATTGGCTTCATCTTCACGACTGGAGCCCTGGGCTGCGCCCTGTTCGTCTTCATCATGCTACCGGTGATGGCCGGGCAGTTCATCGAACTCAGCGACAATGTCCGGGTCTATATGGACAACATCGCCAACATGGTCCAACCGGCGGCCGCATTTATCGAGGCCAACACCGGCCAGGCGATACCGGTGAACCTCGAGGGCTTAAAGGCAGAAATTCCAGCGTGGCTGAGCCAACTCTCTCCAGATGCACGCTCCGGGATCAAAGACTTCGCCAGCCAATTTTTCGCTTCCAGCTTGGGTCTATTTACAGCGTTTATCAACCTGGCATTACTGCCCATCTTCACCTTTTACTTGCTGAGCGAATGGGACAAAATTGTGGGCTTTGTCGCCGAGCTCATTCCACACCGGCATCGCTCCCAGGTGGGCCGCCTCGCCGCAGAGGTAGACGAGCGTCTTGCCGCTTTTGTGCGGGGCCAAATCACAGTGTGCTGCGTGTTGGCCATCGCCTACAGTCTGGGCCTATGGCTTGCTGACATCGATCTTGCCTTCACCGTGGGCATTTTGGCTGGGGCCCTGTTTGTGGTCCCCTATTTGGGTACCGCCGTTGGCCTGGTTTTGGCCAGCACCCTGTCATTGATGAAGTTTGGGGTAGACGTCCACCTTTTGTATGTTGGCCTGGCATTTGGCATCCCACAGTTTATTGAAAGTTGGTACCTGACCCCTAAGATTGTGGGTGACAAAGTCGGCCTACACCCTCTCGTGGTCATGATCGCACTGCTCGCCGGGGGCAGCATGGCTGGGGTTTGGGGAATGCTTCTGGCGATCCCACTCACGGCTGTCGGCGACGTTTTGGCCCGCGAGGGACTCCGCATCTACCGCCAGAGCGTGGCATTCACCGGTGGGCTCAGATGACGCCAATTCCATGGGAATGGCTCGGGTGCATGCCCTATGATCGCGCCCACTCAAAGCAACAGGAAAGACGACGCGCCGTCATCGCAGGAGAGCAGCAGGAAGTATTGTGGATGCTCGAGCACGAGCCAGTCATCACCACCGGAAGGCGCACGGTGCCGAACCTCATCAGTGCTGCGCAGCTCCTAAGCCAGGGCATCGCCCTAGAACATACACAGCGCGGTGGCTTGGCCACATTTCACTGCCAAGGCCAACTCACGGTATACGCGATCGTCAATTGTTGGCAACGGGGTCTCGGCGTGAAGGGTGCAGTCCATGCCCTCGAGCAGGGGGTGATCGACTGGCTATCGACACTGGGCTTGCGCTCTACCCGCCGACCCAACGCCCCAGGCGTTTGGTTAGGCCAAAACAAAATTTGCGCGGTCGGGATGCATTTCAGGGCAGGTGTGTCAATGCATGGGCTGTCCATCAACCTCATCAATTCCCTGGACGGCTTCGACTTGATCACCCCATGCGGGATCACCAACGGTGGCGTGACCACCCTAAAAGCCCATATTGGAAATGCCCCAAGCCCCCGTGAGGCTGCGCCCATACTCGCACCCCATTTACTTCACCACCTGCACAAGCCGAGCTGTACGATCCGCAAAGGTTCACAGCAGGGGTTGACGGTACCCATGAGCAACATTAAGCCCGGCGTCCTTCTTTGAAGGCACGTAGCTCAGTGGGAGAGCACCGTCCTGACACGGCGGGGGTCGGCGGTTCAATCCCGCCCGTGCCTACCATCTAGGGCCCCGGTGGATCGTTGATTCTTCGGGGTTTCTTTTTCGTTCATCCGATTGACAGCGCCAAAGCACAGAGCTAAAGCGCGGCCTTCACCCCACTTCCCGCGCATGCGAGAAGTTCACACTTTATTCAACCACCCTGGAGCTTTCTTGCGGCGACGTCCACGTAAAGGTTTTCGACCAGAAGTCGATAAAAATGCACCCCGAGTCAACCAACAGATTCGAACCCCGCGTGTCCTCGTCATCGACGAAAAGGGCAACAAGCTGGGTGAGTTTCTCACAGAAGACGCGATTAGCTTGGCCAAAGACCGAAGTCTCGATCTTATCGAAGTCTCACCCAACTCTCGCCCGCCCGTCTGCAAAGTCGGGGATTACGGCAAGATGAAGTACGAGAAAAAGAAGAAAGAGGCCGCCTCTAGAAAGACCCAAACCACCATCACTGTAAAAGAGATCAAGCTTCGTCCAAAAACCGACCAGCATGACTTCGACGTCAAGTTGAAGCACGCCCGCCGATTCCTTGAAAAAGGAGACAAGGTCAAAGTCACCGTCCGCTTTCGCGGTCGTGAAATGGCCCACAGAGAGATCGGAGAGCAACAATGCATGCGCATCGCTGAGGCCTGTGAAGAGCTGGCTACCATCGAAGCGCGACCCCGGATGGACGGGCGACAAATGTTTCTGATTCTGGCACCCAAAAAGGTCCAGTAAGAGAAGGAGAGTCCAAAATGGGCAACAAAATGAAGACACACAGCGGCGCCAAAAAGCGATTCAAGCTTACCGGCACCGGGAAAGTCAAGTACAAGCAAGCAAAGATGCGTCACATCATGACCAAGAAGTCACAGTCGATGAAACGTAAAGCCCGTAAGGGTGCCATTCTGAACGCGACCGATTCGGTTCGGATGAAACTGCTCATCCCCTACGCATAGACCAATAACCACACGACTCGCCGCTACCGCCCTTTGGGTTGGGAACCGGCAGTAAAAAAGGAGTCCATCATGGCACGTATTAAACGCGCACAAATTCGCAAGACCCGTACAAAGAAGCTTTTCAAGCGTTCAAAGGGTTTCTTCGGTGCCCGCGGTACCACACGTCGGCAGACCCATGAAGCGGTCATGCACGCCAAGGCCAACGAATTCCGTGGCCGTAAAGAGCGTAAACGCCAGTTCCGCGCTTTGTGGATCACACGGATTAGCGCTGCCTTGATGCCACTCGATCTCAAGTACAGCCGGTTTATTCACGGCCTCAAGCTTGCTGAGATCGACTTAAATCGCAAGCAGCTTTCCGAAATGGCCATTCACGATCCATCAGCCTTCGAGGCTGTGGTCGGCGCTGCCCGTGACGCACTCGCATAAAGCTGCCTTTTCACTCTTCTTCGCGCTTGCGGGCTGCGGAGAAGATGAAAAAACGACCTTCGAACTCTTCAATTGCGAAGAGGACGTTGGGTTTATCTATGTCGGTGTCGACGAAATTGTCGACGGCGAGGCCTGCTCAAACTTGGGCGGCTACGATGTAGAGGGCGACGGGATTGCACGCTTTAAGTTGCGAAGCTCCAGTTGCGATCTGCCCGACGACGTCAATGTTGGCGAGGTCGCGGTAAGCCCATGTGGCGGCCCGATCGGAACAGAGCACCAAGTTGTAGTCACCGTCTTCGACATCTACAAACAAGATGTCGCAAAGGTGACCGCCCGGCTGGAGTCCCCAAACCGAGGTGAAGACGAATACACAATGCAAGCAGATAGTGCTGATGAGGGGCTGTACAAACTCACCCTCGTTAGCGTAGGATCAGAAGGCGAACAGCGTGACGATCTTCTTCAGATCAAACTCTGGAAAGAACTCTGAGCGCACTTGATTTAATCCCGATAAGCTTCAAACGATGTAGCGGAGGATTTCATGGCCGACACCCTGACAAAAGCAAAGCTCGCAGAGCTGCTCCACGCACGCGTGGGCGTCACAAAGAAAGAAGCTGGAGACCTGGTGGATGAAGTCTTTGGCCTCATGCGCGACTGCTTAGTCGATGGAGAAAAGGTCAAAATCTCCGGCTTCGGAAACTTTCTAATTCGGGATAAAGCTGCCCGAAAAGGCAGAAACCCTCAAACTTCTGAAGAGATCATCATCGCCCGACGTCGGGTGCTGACATTTAGACCTTCGCAGGTCTTACGCTCTGCCTTGAATGACGAAGTATAGAGTCTAAACGATGTCTTCTGAAAAAATGACTGAACTCCCCGATGGTATCGAGGTCCCAGACAAACTTTACTTCCGCATTGGTGAAGTTGCCCAACTGGTTGGGGTAGACGCCCACGTTCTACGATACTGGGAGACCGAGTTCAAAATGAAGCCTCACCGGTCAAGCTCTGGACAGCGCTTGTACCGCAAGCAAGACCTGGCAAGATTTTATCGGATCAAGAGCTTGCTTCACGGCGAGGGCTACACCATTGCCGGCGCAAGGCGCATCCTCAATGGGAGCGCTACCGATGCCGCCCCGGCCAACGCAGAGCGTATTCGTGACGCCATCCAAGGGCTGCAGCGCTTGCGCCTACGGATCCAAGCTTTTCGCGATGAAATGGACCCCAATCAGGGTTGACCATTCCCACTCAACCCCTTAAACGGCCACTGCTTTCGGGGAGTGGCGC
>OBJC01000103.1_pt1 | contig 16028 bp, 13 predicted proteins | sample 1481521 | NCBI WGS metagenome assembly OBJC01 (sample SAMEA2341961, study PRJEB22496) | metagenome | biome: marine; feature: hydrothermal vent; material: water | place: Pacific Ocean | collected 2011/2012 | reverse complement strand
CCCCATTCACCCCAACACCAAACGGCCATCGAATGTGCTGCGTCGGGTTCATCAACACCATGGGGACGTCGACGCGGCTTTTGCTGCATCCAAGCACATCATGGAAGGGCATTACGACTATCCGGGCTCCACACATGTGCCCCTCGAGACCCACTGTGCCGTCGCCAAGCCCCTGAGCAAAGGGCGGCTTCAACTGTGGACCTCCACCCAAAACCCCCACTATGTCCACAAAACTGTCGCCCGGGTGCTCGGGATCAACGCATCTGATGTGCGCTTGATCAAGCCCGATGTCGGTGCAGGCTATGGCGGAAAATGCGACACCTTCGTGACCGAGCTTTGTGCCAGTTGGTTGGCCATAAAGCTCAACCGGCCGGTCAAGTTGACTTTAAGTCGGGAGGAGGTCTTTTATGCCCACAGGGGCCGGCACCCAACCCGCATGTGGATCAAGATGGGCATGGACGCCGACGGCACCATCACCGCCATCGACTTTAAGGCCACCGCAGAAGGCGGCGCATATGCATCGTACGGGGTGGTGACGGCATTTTATCTCGGGGTCTTTTTGGCCCTGCCCTACCAAATCGAACACATCCGCTTCACCACCCAGCGGCTTTACACCAACCACCCGCCCTGTGGACCAAAGCGCGGACACGGCGCAATCCAGCCCCGATTTGCAGTCGAGGCACACATCGATCATATGGCGGCCACCCTCGGCTTCGACCCAGTCGACTTGCGCCGGCGCCAGCTTGTGAAGGCCCCATCCACGACCGTCAACGGTCTAAAGGTCACATCCAGCGGCCTGGAGCAATGCATCGAGGAGGTGGTGCTCGCCTCGGGCTTTTCGGCCAAAAAAGGGCAACTCCCTTTGGGTCGGGGCACGGGCTTTGCCGTCAGCAGCTATATGTGTGGCGCCTTGCATGGGGTTTACCGGGACAAGCTTCCTCATTCAGGAGTGCAGCTTCAAATCGACCGTTCGGGCCGGGTGACCATCTTTTCGGGCACCGCCGATGTGGGCCAAGGCTCAAACCACATGCTCGCGACCGTGGTGGCTGAACGGCTGGGCATCGAGATTGGACTTGTGCGGGTTGTCGAGGCCGACACCGACCTCACACCGGTCGACTTGGGCTCGTATTCGAGTCGGGTCACCTTTATGGCTGGAAACGCCGCGATCGATGCGGCCGATAAGCTTCGGGCACGCATCGCGACTGCTGCCGCAAGCGTTTTGGGCACCGACCCACGCTTGCTTCAATTCGCCAACTGCACCATCTCATCCAGGGGACGACAGATGAGCTGGGTCGAGGCGATTCGCCTCACCGAGGCCACCTCTGGAACCCTCGGGGCAACCGGTTCATATCGGCCCCCAAATGCCGACAAGGCCTTCCGACGAAACCCCATCGGACCCGCTCCGGCCTACTCATTTACCGCCGCAGTCGCTGAGGTCGCTGTAGACATCGCCTCCGGTATCGTGGTTGTGGACAAGGTTTGGTGTGCCCACGACTTGGGCCGCGTCTTGCACCCGGAAATCGCTGAGGGCCAGGTGGAAGGCTGTGTGTACATGGGCGTTGGCGAGGCGATCTTAGAAGAGCAACGCTATGAAAAAGGCCAGGTGATGGCCCCGAGTATTCTCGAATACCGCATCCCGACCATTTCAGACACGCCCGAGATTGTGAGCATCCTCATAGAAAGCCACGACCCTGGCGGGCCTTTTGGTGCGAAAGAGGTTGGAGAAGGACCCCAACTGCCCATCGTTCCCGCGATCGCCAACGCCATTTTTGATGCCGTCGGGCTTCGACTAAACCAGCCGCCATTCAGCCCAGACCGCGTGCTCAAGGCCCTGCGCGCCCAAGGGATTCGCTGATGCTCCCTTTGCCCATATTTAAACTCGAGCGGCCAGATACCCTCGAACAGGCCGTGGAACTTATGGCTGTTCCCCAGTCCCGGGTGCTTGCGGGTGGGACAGACCTGCTTCCAAACCTAAAGCATCGCCTAGAGACCCCCAAAACCTTGGTGGCCCTCGGTGGCCTCAGAGAACTGGCAGGCATCACCGCCGAGGAGCATGGGATCAGAATCGGCGCCACAACCACCCTGGCCGAAGTCGCTGCTCACCCCCTGGTCAACGGTTGTTACCCCGCCCTCGCAAATGCGTCGAAAACTGTGGGCACCAGCACCATTCAAGAGATGGCGACCCTCGGTGGAAACCTCTTGTTGGACACCCGATGCAAGTATTTGAACCAACCCCAGGGTTGGCGCCAAACCATCGGTGGATGCCTCAAGTGTGCTGGCCATGTCTGCCATGTGGCACAGCAGGGCACCGGTTGCTACGCCGCCCACTCCGCAGACACTGTGCCAGTTTTGTGGTTGATGGGCGCCAATATAGAAATCGTTGATAAAGACGGCCTGAGCACCCTGCCCATCAGCGCGCTGTATACCGACGATGGCATCAACCGGCATGTGCTTCCACCGGGCGCCCTATTGACTGCGGTCATACTGCCCGAGCCACGAGGTTTTGTGGCGCACCGAAAGCTGCGCCTCCGAACCGCCATCGATTATCCGCTGCTGTTGGTGGCGGTGCGCCGAGAAGGTGCGGGGGCCGTCGCGGTGATCTCAGCCGTGGGGCCTCGCCCAATCGAAGTCCGAGTAGATAATGCCCAAGACTTGGTCGAAGCGGCAATGGCCGTCACAAAGCCCTTAAACACCCACATCATGTCCACATCGTGGCGACGCCAAATGGTTGAAGTTGAGGTGCGGAGAGCCCTCGAAGCCACAACACGATGAGCATCACCGCCTCAGACCTGGCCCGGTGGGCGTTTTGGGTGGGCTTGAGAAAAGGCCTCAGCCCTGACCACCCCGGCGTGGTGCGGGCTTTGGCCAAAGGCTGGCGACTTCAATGGATGGCTTGCCCGGCCGACCGGGCCCTGATGGCCGATGAATACAAACGCTGGTTGGGCGACACGCTCACCACGCGGGGCCACAATCGACTGGTGGCCGAGGCTTACCGATCCGCTTGGCGAGTACACCTCGACGAGCTTCTTTTGAGCCAGCTTAATCCAGAGAATATCGATGCTTGGGTTAAAATCCGTGGGGAACACCGTCTCAAAGCTGCCCTCGACCAAGGCGTTGGCGTGATTCTGGTTTACCCCCACGCCGGACCGGTGATGTTGATGATCGCCGCTTTGGCCCACAAAAAATACCCTTATGTGCAATACGCAGCCCGGGGCTTGGCCCCCAAGGACATGGCACAAACACACCCGGAGTTGCTGGCCCACAATCCTTTGCGCGCAGCGATTCGCAAATCCCGAGAGGCCCACGAAGATAGCCTAAACGTGGAATATCTCACCCTCGACGCCCCCGTCCGCACACTCCATCGACGCTTACAAAGCGGGCATATTGTCGGCATCGCATTCGATGGCAGAATCGGTTCGGGCTGGGCGCCAACCCCATTTCTAGGGCGAACCGCTTTGCTCAGTCCAGGACCATGGAAGCTCGCGGCGTCGACCAAGGCCATCGTGCTTCCGGTCTTTTGTCATGGCCCTAAAACAGGGCCCGCCATCGTAGAAATCGGTTCGAGCATTCAGGGGCACCAGGACTGGAAAGAGGTCGCAACCCTGGCCATCCGCCAACAAACTGCCTGGCTTCGGCGCCATCCTGAGTCCTATGGATTGTGGCTGCTCCACACCCGAAAACGAGCAGGCATTGACGACCACCCCTTGTTCATCGATGTCGCACCCGATGAGCGCTACCGCGCTTGGATGCCCGACGAAGCAAAGCGGACTCCAGGGCTCAGTGAAGCGGTGAATATGACGGGTTAAAGCACCGGCCATGAACGTCAACGCACTCATCGAAGCATTCCAAGCCGAACTTTTGGCTGCCACAAACCTTGTGGAACTCGACGCTTTAAAGCGAAAACATACCGGTAAAAAGAGCGGATTAAAAGCGGCATTTAAGGAACTTCGACATGTGGACGCGGATGAACGTGCCTCTGTTGCTGCGGCCTTAAATCAAGCCCAAAGCACGATCAACGCAGCACTCGAAATAGCAGCTGAGCGTATGGCGGCTTCTGCATTGGCGGACAAACTCAACGCGGAGTGGGCCGATATGTCCATGCCGGGGCAGTCCCCCCGCCGAGGTGCGCGCCACCCGCTCACCGTGGTTGAAAACCAATGTATGGATGTACTTCGGCGCCTAGGATTTAGCCTGGTCGATGGGCCGGAGATCGACGATGCCTACCACAATTTCGACGCCCTCAATATTCCAGAGCATCACCCCGCACGGGATATGCAAGACACCTTTTGGGTGACCGGTGGGCTGTTGCTGCGCTCACACACCACCACAGTCCAAGCCCGTGTGCTGGAGAGCAAGCCACAACTCCCCATCCGCATCGCGAGTGCTGGCCGGGTGTACCGAAACGAAGCGGTCGACGCGACCCACCTGGCCATGTTTCACCAGCTCGAAGGGCTGTGGATCGACGAAAACCTCAACTTTGCGCATTTAAAAGGGCTGTTGAGCTTTATCGCCAAGTCTTTGTACGGCGAAGGGCGCATCCGCTTTAAGCCCAAATTTTATCCGTATACAGAGCCCTCTGTGGGGGTCGACCTCGCCTGTTCCATTTGCGACGGCGAAGGGTGCGAGGCCTGCCACGATGCGGGTTGGGTCACCATCTTGGGGGCAGGGATGGTCCATCCGAAGGTCTTCAGAGAGTTTGGTTTTGATGAAACCAAGGTCAGCGGCATCGCATTTGGTCTGGGCACAACACGCATGGCGGCCCAATGGGCCTCCGTGTCAAAGGTGAAGGCATTGTACGACCAAGACCTCGCGGTGCTTCACGATTTACACCGTCCCCCCCATCGAGGTGAGGCATGAAAATCTCTGCTTCATTTTTGGCCCGCTATATCCAACTCCCTGACGCGCTCAGCGAGCTCCGCATGCTTTTCGATGACATTGGCATTGAAGTCAAACGCTCTTGGCCCGACACGGGCTTGTTCAGCCTCGAGCTGTTGGCCAACCGGGGAGATCACCACAGCTACATCGGTATTGCCCGAGAGATCGGCGGCCGCACTGGCGACAAACTGCACACCCCAGACATTGCACTGCTCAAAACAGGCACCCCGCCACTTCCATTGGTGCTCAACACAAAAGGATGTCTTCTGTACAGCGCCACGTTGTTGGTTCGCTCCGGTGAGGGCACGCCCCTGACCACAGACGAAATGGGCATTTTGGACGCCGCGGAGATTCACTCGGTGTCTACCGTGGTTGATGCCACCAACCTGGCCAATCTTGAGCTTGGCCAGCCGACCCACTGCTTTGACGCAGACACCATCAACGGTGCGATTACCATCCGGGATTCTCGACCCGGCGAGATGGCCTGGCCCTTATTCGCTACAGAGCGCGTGGCTGTTCCAGAGGGCACAGTCGTTATTTGCGACGACGAAAAAATCCTCGCCATCGCCGGCGTGATCGGCTGCGAGGAGTCCAAGGCCACAGCCGACACCACGCGGGTTTTACTCGAGAGCGCCGCATTCGATCCAGTGGCGGTAAGACAAGCAAGCCGCGCAATGGCCATCGCGACCGACTCATCCGCCCGGTTTGAGCGTGGCAGTGACCCCACCGCGGTCATCACGGGTGCTGGACGGGTGGTAAAACTGCTCGAGGCCCACGGCTGGAAACGCGAAGGCGACACTGGCTTGGTCGGGGACTGGAAAGATGAAGCCCGTTGCATCAGCATAAACACCCAAGCTGTCGCTCGGTTTTTAGACCATCCCATCGACACCCCAGAGTTGACTGAACGCTTAGAGCGCTATGGTTTCTCTGTGGATGCAAACGGCGACGACCTCAGTGTCCAGGTCCCGCCCCACCGGGTGTGGGACGTCGAGTTTGCGGCCGACCTGTACGAAGAAATCGCCAAATCCATCGGCTATAACGACACCGCGACCAACCTTCCTCATGTCGATATGGGTGCGCTACCCTCCGCACCAGAACGCATGAAGCGCGCGGTTGAAGAGGTGTTGCTCGGTGCCGGATTTTATGAGGTCTTCACCAACGGTTTTCACGCCACCGATATGCAAGAGCGGTTGGGCTTGGCCGATGGCCACCGGTTGACGAACTATATCCAAACCACAAACGCCCTAGACCGCGGCTACGGCCTCATCAAGAACAACTGCCTCGCGCAAGCCGTCGAGGCGGTCGCCGCCAATACGCGCATGGGTACCCGCCCAATTCAGATGTACGAGTGGACCCGCACATTTCACCCCGATGCGAGCGCAGACAACGGTGTGTGTACCGAGCGTCATGTCTTGTGGGCCATCGCTGCTGGAGACACCGAAACCAATATGTGGGCGACCCAGGCTCGCACGGCATCCGCGTGGTTTTTGAAAGGCGTTGTCGAGGAGATTGCCACAGCACTCAGTCTCGACTTGCAAGTTGGCCCGGCCGACCCCCACAACCCGCTGCACGACTGCATGCACCCCGGACGCACCGCTGCCATCGTGTTTCGCGGAGAGACCGTCGGCATCATGGGCGAGGTTCATCCAAGAATCGTCGCCGCCTTTAAACTCAAGCGCAGCCGGCCGGTGTACCTCGAGATCGACCGCGCAGCCTTGCTGAGCAAGACCGAACGCCCTCGGTACCAAGAACGCTCAATCCACCAACCGATCAACCGCTCTTTGGCCTTCTCTTTGCCGCCTAAAGTGTCTGCGGGCGCCATCGTGAACACCATGAAAGATGCCGGACCAAGCTGGCTCGATGCGGTGGATATTGTCGACCTATTTGAACATGAAGCCGATGGGATCGCCATGCGAGCCGTGACCTTTTCGTTGCGGTACAGCAACGACAGCGGAGACCGTTCAGCCGAGGCGGTCAACCAAAGTGCCGAGGCCCTGATAGCCACAGTTCTTGCCCAGTTCGGCGAACGTGGCGTGAGCCTTCGGGCTTAAGGCCACAAAGCCTATCCCCGGTCGGGATGGGCATCGTGCAAGTCGACCAGCCATGGCTCCTTTAGCCACGGTACCTCCGCAATCAAAGTCGTCTGACGCCGATGCAACTTCTCGATCTGGTCCTTTTGAATCACCGCTCTGGCTTTAAGTTTGGGCAAAGAAAAGACCCCAGCATCGCCAACCCGCACCGAGGGCTCCAACACCGCCAACATCATATGGCCGCCATCGAGCACAGCTTCTAGGCGCAGCAATGTACTTGAAGTCTCGACCCCTTCTCGTGCGCACCACGATGCCTTGCACAACTCCAACACCCGATCGTCCAAACCGGCATCCCAACACAAAAGCTTCTCCCTGAGGGCACCCAACCCAAAGACCAAACGTGGACACACCCCACCAGCCAAATCGCTTGCCACTGCCGGCCCCATCTGAAAGGTCCGGTCAAACACACCGATGTGGTGGGCCCGTAAAGCCCGCCAATCACCCCCCTGCGGTGGCTCCACCGCCACGTATTCGTAGCGCGAAAAGTCCGTGTATATGCTTTGCGCTTCATAGCGAAAGCCCACCCCGCAAGCCGCACATTGCGCCCGCTGTAGGTCGCCCCGCAAAATGGCGGCCCGTTGCTCTGGCAACCGGGTAATGTGCATGCCCTTCAGCACACGCACATGTTGAACCTGTCCACACTGTGGGCAAGCCACCTCAGTTTCTCGCCATGTGCTCACCATTCCCCCGTTGCAATATCTTGACTGTACAGCAAAGGTGCTAAGGTTTCGCTCACGGAGAAAAGAACTTTATGGGGACCAAAAGCCAACGCCAACGCACTACCCCCACTCAAACAGACCAGGCAGTTAGCCCCAGCGCCCAGGTAAGCCCACAAGGTGCAGCCGCCCTCATGCGAGGCCCCAACCAAAGTGCAAGCTTGGCTCAAAGCCTAGGCCACGACCTCGCCGGGCTCTTTGAGGAGTCGGCGACGGCCCCAGAATTTTCAGCCCCACTCGTCATGCCCGAAGACCCCGTCTCGGCTTTGAAAATCGCTGCAGAGGGCAACTTTTTGGGAATGGTCGACGAAAGAACCTGCCTTTCGCTGATCGCTGGTATGAACGAGGGGCAGCGCAGAGATGTGTGGGCCGACGACGACACCATGGAAGCCCTCGCCAGCGCGTTCAACCGAGGTGAGCAGCGGGCCATGCTCGAAATGCTCAATGCATCTTTGGCTGACTTTATCGGCAGCCCCACTTTTTCGCTGCTGTTCAGCGAGTTCCCTTCTGGAGCCCGTCTAACCACCACGGAACGACGAGATCTCTATGAGGCGGCCCTACAGGCGAGCGGTTCGACCTTAGAAAAGCTTTTTGAAAAGCGCTTTAATGTGGAGGTCACCGGCCGCTTGGAAGACACCGAAGGCAATGAGGTATTCGAGGCCAGCCCTATCGCAAACCAAACGAGCAACATTCAATGGGCTGACGAGGACTTGCGGGATGTGTGGGAGATTCTCAACACCTTGCCCGACAAAGATGTGTCTCAAAATACAGCCTTGGATGCTTTTCAGGCCATTTCTGGAAACCGAGGGTTTTGGAGCAGCTCGAGGGGCGACGTCATGCTTGGCCAAACACTTAATGACTCGGGGGCCTCACGCATTGAGCACACCGTTCGCCACGAAATCGGCCACGCTGTCCACACTCAACTGCGCAGCACAGTCGACTCTTGGCTGGATAACGAGATCGGATTTGTGATCTTGGGCCAGGGCAGGGATGGTTGCGAGGCCCTGGTCAACCAGCTTGGCGGCTTTCCTGGGCCGGTCGACAAGTCTCACGTACTCGACCTTTTGGACGGCTATCTAAATCGGGGCAGCTGGAGCGCCGACACCCCGATAGCCGCATTCGATCCCGACTGGCAAATGATGCCCCTCTCCGTCAAGGACGCCACGGTCAGCTCAAACCAAAACTGGTACCAGCAATACTCACAACACCCAAGAGGCGATGGCGGCCGGGTGTTTTTCAACCATTATTATGAGAACACAATGATGTTCAGTGCTGTGGCTGAGGCTGCAATCGACGCCACCGGAGTAGACTACTCAGCGATGTCACCCAATGAATTTTTCGCGAACTGCTACGCGGAATATTTCCATGACCCTGCTGGCTTTACCCACCCCAATCGATGGGGAGGGGGCCTGCCCAGTAGCGTAAAGGCTTTCTTCAAAAACGTCATCGTGGACCGGCAACCCTACGCCCCGCCAGAATCATCCGCCACCATCTCTCCCAATGTGTCGACCCGCCACGACACTGGAGCATAGTGTTTTCGAGCTTCGCCACCTGGATTGCGGCCACCGTTTTTGGGTGCAACTGTTGTGGTGTAGACATGCCAAAAGATACCCCTGAAGCCCTAAAAACACTCATCGCACAAAGTGGAGACTGCGGCCGTGATCTGCGAAGGGCCGCCCATGGAGACATCGGCCCCTATCGGCGTTTCGACCTGAAACCAGCGCCCGGCCCCATCGGCCCGCCTGGTTCAGCGGGCAATTCAAGCACCATCTATTTTGTGCTCGACCAAGATGTGATGGATCGAAGCACCAGCGACTGGGCACCCTTTTTGACAGCTGACAGCCCCGAGCGGGTCGCGCTGGCACTCAAACAGCCCCTCGACATATTGGCCGACCCATCGCGCGCCCCTAACGATACCGTCGCCGTACCCCAACTGCTAAAGAACGGAAGTTTGGAGTTTTATATTCAAGATGGCAACGGTGATCCGCCGAGTCTTGATTTATTCAAAGTCAATGCCAGTCCTCAGCCAAAGGGCGGAATCAAGATCACCAAAACCAGGCCCTAGGGGCCTTATTTAACCGGTGCTTCGGTCCTCCAATAAAGCGAGCAAAGCACCCGCTTGTTGCGCCCATGTTGGAAACAAGATCGCCCCCGAGGCCGCCGGCCCAGTATCGGCGACACCCGAACGGGTCAGCCAAGCTCGTAACTTCAGTGCCAAATTATCGGCGCTGATATCGGCCTGTATCGGCCACAGCGCGGCATTTTGGACACCATCCAGCGCCCCAGACGGTGTGCTCATCACTGACAGCCCATGGGCCAAGGCTTCGGTGAGCACCATGCCATAAGCCTCGTAACGCGCGGTATGGATCAACAAACCCGCAGATCTATAGGCCTCACCCATCTCAGGTCCGTTCAGTTCACCCAAAAAGTCCACGCGCCCATCCAAGCCAAACGCGGCGACACTTTGTTTGATTTCAAGGGCCACATCTGGCGCCCGCATGTCTGAGCCAACAACCTTGAGCGTCCATTCCAAGTCTTTGCATTGGGCGAGCGCCTCAATCAGCAAGATCTGATTTTTTCTGGCCGTCAAATGCCCCACGGTGAGCAAAGAACAAGCATCTTGTTGGCCAGCCATCGGCACAGCATCGGTACCCGGTACGATGACGGCCAGACCCAGCCGCCCCAAGCGCGCGCCCATAAGGCTGGCTGTTGGAATCGAAGTGGCCCACACCCCGTGCGCTGTTTGGATGGCCTTGACCTCCAGATCAGCAAGCTCGGAGGCCCCTTCAGCACCTTCTTTATCTAGAGGGCTGTGAACCACCACCCACACCCTACACCGGCCACAAAGTTGTCTTCGCGCGTCCGCATTAAGGCCGGTCCAACACAAGCCATCGGCGATCACGGTCGCCCCATCGGGGATTTGCCCCAGCACCGAGCGATGACCGGCCACAGCGCCCGGGAAAGGCCACTCACCATCAAGCACCACCACCACACACCCCTGTCCAAGCGCACTCAACTCTTGGACCATTCGCGCATTGTATAAAAAGCCGCCAGTCCGTTGCTGAGGCGGCCCAGGACTGAGCCAAAATAGAGCTTTCTTATCGCTTGCAGGGCTCATCGGGAAGGGCCAGCGCCCATGCCCACACCGTCAGCGCGAAACTGAGGCATTGCCGCGCCTTCAGCCCCAGCCAAGCTTCGGACCATCACCGAGAAGAATGCCTCGTGCTTAAGCGCCAATGCCTTTTTGCCCAGGCGCATCCCACCCCTGAACCCTCGGGTCTTAAATTCACCCAACAAGGCCTTATCGCGCGCAAACACATGCACTGGCACCGTAAAGTTTGTGCTCTTGCGATACAGCGGTGGTTGATGGTCGCCCATCACCACAATCAGATCGGGCGGATCGCTCATCTTTTCTATGTGGCCAACCACGGACTCAAAACTGTAGGAAATGGCCCGAAAATACGAAGCATAATTCGCATCACTCGCCCGCAAACGCCGTAAACGAACCGCGTCTGAGCGCTTGAAGCGCTTCATCTGAACCTTGATTTGCTCTGCCGAAAGCGCTGTTCTGGCTGAGCGCTGCTGCACCACCCTGCCCACGAGTTCACGGTAATCTTTGACCACCGGGGGCAGGTCATGCCAAGGGATATGACTGCTCCCAAGGTGGGCGAACACAAACTCTGGGGTATCCGAAAGCCCAGGCAACACCGCGTCTCTTAGGTGACCAAGCGCATACTGGTCGGGTACTTCCGCCCAGCCATAGGGCCGCCCGGTGTAGGCAATATCATCAAAAAACACGGTATCGCTGAACCCGAAATGGTTGACCAGATCCACCCCAGGTCGCGCCTTGTTGTTTTGTCGCATCAACACCGTGGCATAGCCATTGCGCTTGAAAAAGCTCACCAAGGTCCGCAATCGCCCAAACTCGTCTACCAAATGCCGATACACCGATTCAAACTTGATAAGACGGCCGCTGAGCAAAGAGGCATCGGCCAGCCAAGACCGCCCGCCCATCACCGGTGCTTCGCTTCTGCCGGTGACCACGCCCCACCCATGCTCGCTCAGACGGGCGGCCATCGTCTTGCGCAGCTGGAAATATTGTTCTTGGATTGGGTCGGCTAAAATACCTGCGCCATAGCTCTCGATAATGTAGATATGAACGCGAGGTTTGGCCTTTAGCACCGTAGAGCCGATATCTTCGTAAGCCGATGGGTCGACCCCTTTTTGAATGCCGGCCACCACATTTGCAGAACGGCCAATATTCGCGACCAGATTTCCCATCGTGTCACGGACTGCAACATCTGGTCGGCTCTGAGCGACAAACACACCCAGGCCCAACAGGGCAATCACCCACCCACGACGCCCACCGCTCCAACGGCGAGTCATGGCCAAACATCCGCCAAAGCACAGCACGCCCAGGCCGAAAAGCAGCGCCAATCCCAAGCCCACCGCCCCAAACATGAACAGGGCCTTCGCACCCATCAAATCGGTGCACAAGACGAGCAAATGACCCATCAAAAAGAAGACATCATACAATAACGGCTCTTGACTCATGGCCGTTAGACCCGCCGCATGGGTGATCTCATAAAAAAGGACCAACGCCCAACCAAGGCCAAAAACCCAGAGCCAAAATCGCTGAGACCGCCAAGAAGATACGCACACTAGCAGTGCCATCATGATTGGAATGTCCCGACTCAACACCCACGGCAAACCGTCATTAAACAACCGGGGCACGCTCAATATAGCCTCGAGAAATACCACGATGGCCAATACCAACAACACCTGAAGCAAGGCCCTCATTGGGTCTCCTGTGCGGGTATAAACCACACCAAAAGTGCCGGCATGGCACCCACCATCACACTCAAACCATAGGCGGAAGAGAGTGCGACTGCCGACTCAGTTGACCATCCTAAAACCGAAAAGACCACCGCGGCAGAAAGCTCACGAAGGCCCCAGCCCCCAATACTGAAAGGCAACACCAGCACCAACATGAGTAAAGGTACCGCTGTGAAAACACCAAAACCCAGCGGCAAGCCCAAGGCCATCGAAGCAGACCAGAATCCGACCAAAATAGACCCCATCAGGCTCAGGGATATCACGGCATGAAACACACGTTGTCTGAGGCTCGCCAGGGCCAATCGACCATCTGAAACCAAGGTTGCCAAACCTGTGATGGGCCACGACCAAAGTACACAAAACCCAAGAATGATCGCGGGTACCATCACCCAAGCCACACCGGGTGCGACGCCCCCATGAACAAGCGGCCAGACCGCCAGGCCCACCACAGTGACCGCAAGGTGGGCCCAATGGCCGATGACCCGCTCCACCACCGCTGCACGCAATGGCCTCGCCAAGCTCCCATGACCCACCCTATGCCGCCATACCCGCACCGCATCCCCCGCCATGCCGCCCGCCATCACGGTGTTTAAACCCATGCTCAGGGCGTACTCAGCCACCGCACGCCGCGGTGCCATCGAGAGGCCGAGGTCGGTCGACACACGCCGCCAGCGCATACCGCCGAAGACCATCTGAAAAGGCACCATGGCCACGGCGATAGCGAACCAATACAAATTGGCGCCAGCAAGGATGCCGAGCACAGCCTCCACATCGATACTGCGCCCGACTAAAAACAAGAGCACAGAAGAGACAATCGCCCCCCTCAATGCACCTTTAGCCCAAGGGCGCTTCGTAACTGGCCCACGCAACATCGGACTCCCTGAGGTTGATGCTCAGACCGCTCAAGCCATGTCCACCCAGCTTTCCGGCCTGAATCTCAGATGCAACTTGAGCCCAAATCCAAGCCGCCAAGAATTCCGTGGTGGTATTCGTGCCGGCAAAAACCTCGAGATCATCCAAGTTCTTATAGTTCAATTGGGCCAACACCCGGCTGAGCGCGGCGTGGGCCAAGCCAATATCGACCACCAAATTGTGGTCGTCGAGCACTGCCGAACGAAACTCGGCTTCGACCACATAGGTGGCCCCATGCAGGCCTTGGGCCGGCCCAAAGACCTCACCCGAAAAACTATGGGCAATCATCACCCGGTCACGAACCGTCAATCTGTACATGGCACACTCTCCTGATATCGAATGCGATGGCATAGCATCGACACCCCTGGGCTGGCCAATCGCGCCATGGTTTTTGGCATCTGATGGAAATCACTCTCGCCATCGATGAGGACTTCGAGCGCTGGGTGGGCTGCGAGAAGATCGAGCACCATCGCCATGCGCTGTTTGTGGTTCATGGTTTTGGGGGCATTGGGTGAGACGGTGCCGACCTGACTCGACCGCAAGGTCAAACGCTTGACATGAAAGTCCTCACCCAGTGGGAGGCTGACCGAGCGATTCCCAAACCAGCTCATCTCGATGATCCGACCTTCGTGGGCAGCGAGTTTGAGGGCGTGGCAAAGCCCTGCTTCTGACCCGCTGGCGTGGATGATCAGATCCCGTTGCTCACGCGCTGCTGCGACAGACACCATGGCCACGCCGAGCGCACCCGCGACCCCAGCACGTTCCTTATTGGTTTCGACCAGTTCCACTTCATGGCCCATGCCCGACAAGCGCCAGGCCACCAGCAACCCCACGACACCGCCGCCGATGACCGTGATTCGCTCGTCTGGCTGGGGGGCGGCATCCCAAATGGCGTTGATGGCCGTCTCGAGATTCGGAGCGAGCACCGCCAAACCAGGATCCAGGCCATCAGGCAAAGGGCTGAGCGCTTCAGCCTCCACCACAAAATGTGTTTGGTGGGGATGAAGACAAAAAACCAAGACGCCTGAGGCCTCTTCACGGCCGACGGCGCTATAACCATACTTCACCGCCCCCGAAAAACACCCTTCTTGATGGGGACATCGCATGGCCTGATGCTGATTTTTGGGCACGTCACCGTTGAAGACCAAGGCCTCGGTCCCTCTGGACACCCCGCTGAACAGCATGGTCACCCGCCGTTGGGTGGGACTGGGTGCAGCCAGCTGGAGGGCACGGACCTCTCCCACCCCGGCTGTGGCCACCCAAAAAGCATGCACATTGCTCACGTTTGGCGGGTATCGCAATCAAAGAGCCAATCGAGGCCCATCGGGTACACCGCCACCTCGGGCCTTGGGCTCGCCGAGAGTGTGTCGCCGAGCACTGTGGTGATGGACCGTCTACTGGTGCCCATCAAAACCGGGGTCATCGACAGGTGAAGGCGATCGAGCAGTCCAGCTGACAAAAATGCCGTAATCGTGTGGCCACCGCCCTCAACAAACAAGCGAGAAACCCCGTTAGCCTTGAGTCTTTTAAGCAGATTTATCAGGTCAAAAACCCCATCTTCTGTGGGAATGGTCCAACGCTGTACCCCCGGCGGAGGCGACGATTTTAGTGCAGTGTCTGAAACCACCCACAATGTCTCAGCCTCGGCCACATCCATCACAGCGCAATCTTGAGGCAATCGGCCGCGAGGGTCGAGTATCACCCGCAAAGGGTTGTCCCCTGCACAACGCCGAACCGTGAGTCTGCAATCATCTTGGCTGACCGTGTTCACGCCCACCAAGACCGCGTCACAAAGTGCCCTAAGGCGATGAGTGTGCTCTAAATCTTCCTCACCCGAAATCCAATGAGACTCGCCATCATCGCGGGCAATGCAGCCATCGAGGCTCTGCGCAAGGTGTCCGATCACGAGGGGCCTATCGATGGGCAGGGGCCCAATCAGCGGCTGAAACAGCGCCTGAATGGGTGCAGACAGGGGGCTAAGTCCCTGAGATATCGACGGTTTTTGGGCTGAACCTTGTTGGTGAGCACAGTCCAAAATACTCCGCCATTGCGCTTCTTTGCTCATGGGCTTCGGACTCGAATTAGGCGGGCTTATGGACACTCAGCCAAGCTATCCTTTTGATCGACTTTTGGCTTTGGCCACATTGAGCACACTTCTTTTGGCCACCGCCGCCGGTTTTGGCTTGAATAGATGGCTTGATCTCACACCATGGGCACCCGTAATCGCCGCAAGCCCCGTCATGGTGATGATGCTCGCCTCTGAGCCAGCCCGGCGCCGTGAGCATGGTCAGACTTTTGGTGCAGCAAATGGCATCACCCTGTTTCGATCGGTGTGGGTAGGCGGCGTGGCATGCATGATGAGTGCGGCCCCTACAGACAATGCAGCATGGGTAGTGGTCGGCCTCGCAATGGTTGCATTGGCCCTCGACGGCCTCGATGGCCGTGTTGCACGGGCCACCGAAAGTACATCAATTTACGGGGCCCAGCTCGACATGGAGTTGGACGCTGCATTGATGATGGTCTTGAGCGGACTTTGTTGGGTTTGGGGGCGAGCAGGGCTGTGGGTTCTGGCTTGCGGACTGCTGCGCTATGCTTGGGT